>DSLMC04103__coassemble_553_pt1 | contig 27453 bp, 25 predicted proteins | sample DSLMC04103__metabat2_low_PE_013 | metagenome-assembled genome bin DSLMC04103 | reverse complement strand
AGACACCGCCCTTTCACGGCGGTAACAGGAGTTCAAATCTCCTAGGAGTCATATGCCGATGTGGCTCAATTGGCAGAGCAGCTGATTTGTAATCAGCAGGTTAACGGTTCGAGTCCGCTCATCGGCTTTGTCAATGAATTGTTTATGGATTATTTGGGGACCTTTAGCTCAGCTGGTTAGAGCAGTCGGCTCATAACCGATCGGTCCGGGGTTCAAGTCCCTGAAGGTCCACTATATTTGGCCCGATGGCTCAGCTGGTTAGAGCGCCGCCCTGTCACGGCGGAGGTCGTGGGTTCGAATCCCATTCGGGTCGCTTATCCTTTGTTTTAAGGATGTTATTTCGTAATATGGGATCTTAGCTCAGCTGGGAGAGCATCTGCCTTACAAGCAGAGGGTCATAGGTTCGAGCCCTATAGGTCCCATATGCCGGCGTGGCGGAACTGGCAGACGCACAGGACTTAAAATCCTGCGGGACTTATACTCCCGTATCGGTTCGATTCCGATCGCCGGCATACCTCAAAAGAATACGTGGGCATAGCTCAGCTGGATAGAGCGTCTGGCTACGGACCAGAAGGTCGGGGGTTCGAATCCTCTTGCCCACGCTTCTCACTTTTATGTGAGCCAACAGCATAAAGCGCTATCGCCAAATGGTAAGGCACTGGATTCTGATTCCAGCATTTCCAGGTTCGAATCCTGGTAGCGCTGCTAGAGAAAGACACATTTTTGTGTCTTTTTCTTTTGCCCTGTTTTAGATGTACATCCTTTACCTGTGGAGAACAAGAAAAGATATTGTGTTATAATGACCAATATGATATGATAAGCAAAATAGTTCTTACACTGATCTTCACACAGAAGATATAGAGCCAGAGACCATGTGTGGACATCAGAGACAGCAGAAAATAGGGTAAAGGGGATAGATAGCAGATATGGCAGAGGCACGTATTATTTATAATCCTGGCAAGCTGGTCATGAACATGTTCTACCGCAAGATGAACCAGGAATCCAGAAAAGAACTGGCAGAGAGAAAGTATGACGCAGTAGGTCTTTTTCAGACCACAGTGGCCGGAGTATTGTATTATGCTGACCGCGTTGCAAAGACAAGTAATGTATATCCGGTAGAGATCAATGGCAGCTGTCCGCAGCACATTATCACGCTGGCATTCTTCGGGGAGACCGCCGCAGTAGAGACGGCTATGAAGATGGTCATTCAGGAAGAAAAAGAGAGGAAGAATCGTCTGATCTGATAGAATTTTTATATGCGCCAGGCAGACTGGTGATATTGTGTATCGAATACATTTGCAGTGGAAGATTCATCAGAGATGACAGATATATCTGCCTGAGGCAGATGATAATTTTTGATAAAGATTCGGATAGGGGTTCTGTTAACATGAGGTATGTCTAATAGGGCCCTTTCTTTTTGGCAGATTATCATGAACAGATTGTTTTTAAGAAAGAGGGCTTACAGAAAATGTATGAAATGAAGATTCGGGTGAGATACAGTGAGGTAGACCGTACCGGAAAAGTAAATCTCCATCAGTTACTGGAATATCTGCAGGACTGCGTCACCTTTCATTCTATCTCCGTTGGACTGGGAATACGGGGAGATGAGAAGGAAAATCGGGCATGGTATCTGATCGCATGGGATATCTGTATCCATCGGTATCCACAGATGGCAGAATACCTGACGATAACGACGGAACCATATAAAATGCGTGGCTTTTATGGATATCGGCGTTTTCAGATCCTGGATGAGCAGGGCGAGGTCATTGTGGAGGCGGACTCTAACTGGATATTTATGAACACAGAACATATGATACCGGTAAAGATTCCAAAAGAACTGGCAGAGCGCTATATCACTGCTCCGGTGAAAGATCAGACTGTCCGTGTAAAAAGAAAGCTTCCTTCGGAAGGAGAATGGACAGAAAGAGAAAGTATGACGGTGACGAAACTTTTTCTTGATTCCAACGGTCATGTGAATAATACCTACTATGCCTTATGGGCGGAGGAGGTTCTGCCGGAAAATGAAAAAATAAAAGAGATCAAGATAGATTACCGGCAGTCAGCCTTTCTGGGAGATACCATTTCGATCAGTACGGTGAAAGAAAAAGACGGCTGGAGAGTCCGTTTTCTGAATCAGGATGAGAAATTGATCGCCCTCGTATCCTGTATCAGCGCTTTCGAACCGGAACCGGCGGCACAGTAGAAACAAACAAATACAGATTCCGAAAAAAGCAGAGGAATCTGAACAGAAATTATAAGATTGTGATACCAGCATAAGAGCAAAGATTAAGAAACAGAATAAAAAGGAGATTGCAATGATCGAACTTGGAGTAAATCAGAAATTATATATTGACCATACGACAAACTTTGGTGTGTATTTGTGCGAAGAAAAGAATCTGGGAAAACGAAAAGAGGAGTGTGTGCTCCTTCCGGCCAAGCAGGTGCCGGCAGGAAGCCAGAAGGGAGACGGGGTGGATGTCTTCATATATAAGGATTCCCAGGATCGTCTGATCGCCACAACACAGCAGCCAAAACTGACATTGGGAGAGCTGGCAGTGCTGGAAGTTGTCGATGTGACGAAGATCGGAGCCTTCCTTTCCTGGGGGCTGGAGAAGGATCTGCTTCTGCCTTTCAGCGAGCAGACCGTGAAAGTGAAACCGGGAGAAAGCTATCTCATAGGGCTGTATGTGGATAAGAGTGACCGGCTCTGTGGCACGATGAAGGTTTATGATTTTCTGCGGACGGATTCTTCCTATAAAAAAGGAGATACCGTAGAAGGAATTGTCTTTGGAAATAACCCGGAATATGGAGTATTCGTAGCGGTAGATGGCAAATATAACGCGATGATTCCTAAAAATGAGGCAGTGAAAAGATTTCACATCGGCGACAGGGTTAAAGGAAGAGTCATTGAGGTGAGAGAGGATGGTAAACTGAATCTCAGCATCCGTGAAAAAGGATATATCCAGATGGATATCGACTCCGCAAAGATTATGGACAAACTGGAAGAGAACAACGGATTTTTGCCTTACCACGACAAGTCTTCTCCGGAAGATATCCGCCGGGAGTTTGGCATGAGTAAAAATGAATTTAAGAGAGCCATTGGAAGATTATATAAAGGACGCCGGATAGAGATCACCGGGCAGGGAATCAGAAGCCTATGAGCAGAGCGGCTTTTGATGTCAACGTTTTCTGGATGTATACCGTTCTGCTGCATATCGCAGGTTCCATTGTATTCAGCCTGATGGGAATGTTGTCTCTGGGCAGTATGCTCTGTCTGACGGCTTTATGGGGATTTTTTCTTCATACCTCAGATAAGAGCAGGAGAACGATGGGAATTGCCCTCTGTGGCTGGCTGGTGACCGGAGGATTGCTTCTGGTCATGCCGGTCTCCTACGGGAGCAGTATTCTCATGAACCTGCTCATGCTGGTTTTTGTCCATGCGGTATGTCAGCAGCGACAGATGACCCTCTGGGAATACAGCGGTTTTCGCCGGATTCCGGCAAGGCAGTGGGTTCTTCTTCTCGTTCTCACTATCGCATTTTTATGGATCGCTTCCTATATAAATGCGATATCCATGTTGTTTGTTCAGAACAGGACGGCCGCGTCGCTGGAGGGAGCAGGACAATATCTGCTGCAGTCCGTGCTGGTCTTTGCCGTATTTCCGGCTGTGGCGGAAGAGATTCTGTTCCGGGGATACATTTTCAGAAGTATTGAGAATAAAAACATGGCGGTGATTTTGTCGGCGCTCATGTTTGCCCTTCTCCACATGAACTTTAATCAGATGAGTTATGCCTTCGTCATGGGCCTTCTCTTTGCGGTGGTGGTAAGGGAGACGGGAAATCTGTCTGTGAGTGTGGTCATCCACTTGCTCTTTAACAGTTATAATATTTTTGTCGCCGCCTTTCCGGACAGCGCGGTGTTCCGCACACTGCAGGAGATACAGATCGCAGGTTACCGGCCGCTGGCGCCATCTTTTCAGAGTGCCTCGGGCGGTTGTGACTGGAGAATGCTGGCTGTCGGCAGCGTCGTTACCTGTTTTGTAGTACTGCTGACTGTATATCTTCTGTACCTGTTAAAGAAAACGGAAGGGGAAAAAGAAGAGAGAGAAAAGGGGCTTCCATGGAAGCCGGATCAGTCATTCTGGGGCGGCTGTCTGGTCTGCCTTGTCGTTGCTGTCTCGTATGAACTGGTGGGCTGACCTGCTCACATTTCGTATAATGTCATTATGCTGAAAATGAACAAGACAGTACGCTGGTACTGCCGTAAAAGTATTTTCGTGAGAGCATTTATAAAAAATAAAAAATGAAAAAAGCTGCTGCAAAAGCATGTTTCCACAGAAAAGTTACAATATAATGAGATTACTTTTCTGAAGAAAGATGCCCTGCAGCAGCTTTTATTTTATAGAAAACTGCGTTTCTGAAAATCAAAAAACGCTTCGCGGGGATCGCGCTGTGGCAGTCCTTTTATTTTCTCTTCTGATATTCCAGAGCCGCAGCCAGGAATCCTTTAAAGAGCGGATGCGGTTTATTTGGTCTTGACTTAAATTCAGGATGTGCCTGGGTTCCGATGAACCAAGGATGATCCGGAATCTCGATCATCTCGACAATACGGCCGTCAGGAGAAAAACCGGACAGAAGCATGCCGTATTCCTGAAGAACATCCCGGTACTTGTTGTTTACCTCGTAACGGTGGCGGTGACGTTCCTCGATGGTCTTGGAGCCGTACAGCTCAAGAGCCTTGGAATTATCCGCAAGGATACAAGGATAAGCGCCGAGACGGAGCGTTCCGCCAAGGTTGGTGATCCCTTCTTTATCCGGCATGATGTGAATGACCGGATTGGTAGTCTTTGTGCTGAACTCATTGCTGTGTGCGTCTTCCAGACCAACAACATTGCGGGCAAACTCCACGATAGTGAGCTGCATGCCCAGACAGAGTCCAAGATATGGGATCTTCTGCTCTCTGGCATAGCGGATCGCGCAGATCATACCCTCGATACCGCGGTCGCCAAAACCACCCGGTACGATGATACCGTCCACATCAGAGAGAAACTCGTTGACGTTATAATCGCTGATCAGCTCAGAGTCAACCCATTTGATCTCCACTTCGGAATTATTGGCGACAGCGCCATGTTTCAAGGCCTCCACAACGCTGATGTAAGCGTCATGCAGGGAGACATATTTGCCAACTAAGGCAATCTGTACCTTGTGTTTCGGATTCTTCCACGCCTGTACCATATCGATCCAGTCATTGAGATCCGGCTGCGGACAATCCATATTCAGGCAGTCGCAGACAACATTGGCCAGCTTTTCCTTTTCCATGGCAAGCGGCAGTTCATAGAGAATATCCACATCAAGGTTCTGGATAACTCTCTTCTTTGGCACGTTACAGAACTGCGCGATCTTCTCCTTGATGCTGTCGTCAAGCGGAAGGTCGGAACGGCAGACCAGCACGTCCGGCTGGATACCCATCCCCTGCAGTTCCTTGACACTGGCCTGTGTCGGTTTGGTCTTAAGCTCTCCGGAGGCCTTCAGGTAAGGGATCAGAGTCACATGGATGAGGATGCAGTTCTCATGACCGACCTCATGCTGAAACTGACGGAGCGCCTCGAGAAATGGCTGACTCTCGATGTCGCCGACAGTGCCGCCGATCTCAATGATAGCCACCTCCGTCTCAGAAGCGTCCTCATTGTGATAGAAACGGCTCTTGATCTCATTGGTGACATGCGGAATGACCTGCACGGTATTGCCGCCGAAATCACCCCGCCGTTCCTTATTCAGGATGCTCCAGTATACTTTACCGGTGGTGACATTGGACTTTTTATTTAACTTTTCATCGATAAATCTCTCATAATGTCCCAGATCCAGATCAGTCTCCGCCCCGTCATCGGTGACGAAAACTTCGCCGTGCTGAATCGGGTTCATGGTTCCGGGATCCATGTTGATATATGGATCAAACTTCTGGCTGAATACTTTGTAACCTCTTGCTTTCAAAAGACGTCCGAGGGAAGCTGCAGTGATTCCTTTTCCTAAACCGGAAACAACTCCACCTGTGACGAATACGTATTTCACTGGCATGGATTATCCTCCTGTCTTTTTTCACTTTTCTCGCATTAATTCACATTAATTATTCCATTATACTATATGTCTCATTTTTTTGCCAGATAAAAATTGACCGGACGCAAATGAAAAATTGTGCGGAATGCACGAAAACCATGGTCGGAAAATGTCAATTTTGATAAGGCAGTTTTTTCTACCGGCATGAAAAGAGGACAGCCGGGGGCTGTCCATATCCTACGATTTCTTTACAGAGCGGCGGTATTCGTTCGGTGTCATCAGAGTCTTTTTTTTGAAAGACTGAGAAAAATAGGACTGAGAAGAGAATCCGATGAGCTTGGAAATCTCCGCGATCGAGTAGTCCGTATTTTCCAGAAGTTTCTTGCTTTCATCAATTCTTTTTTCATTGAGATAGCTGATAGGAGAGCGGATGTATTTTTTGGTGAAGGAATGTACCAGATAATACTTATTCATGCCGCTTTCTTCTGACAGGGTGTCCAGAGTGATATTATCCGCGTAATGCTCGTCCAGATATTTTTTGATATTCTGGCAGTCCTGGCTGGACTTATCCTCCATGAAGGAGGTGCAGTGAATGTCGGTATCTCTCTGGAGAAATATCAGTAAGAGTTCGGTATAATGACCACAGACATCTTCAAAGGAAGCTCCCTGTGTCTGCATTTCTTCTACGATTTTACTGATAAAAAGGCGATAAGAATCGGATGGGCACTGCCGGAGGACGAAAGGCTGTTCAAACACCTTGTCCCTGTGAAGAAAATAAAGATATTCGATGCCGAGGATAACGATATCCGTCAGATTCTCATCTGCCTGAATCGAAAACTTCTGACGCTCCGGATTCATCAGGATCAGGGTGCCGGACTCCACAGGAATGTGATAATTCTCATAGTGCAGGCACCCGGAACCCCTTTGTACAAAAATCAGCTTGGCATAAGGATGGCCCGGAAAAATGTCAGAGGTAGGTGTATCACAGTGATAAAGATTGATATGAGAAAGTCTTACAGGAGCCTGCATGTGTAAATTGTGATGTTGAATCGTATGTCTTAATTGCTTCATAAGTCTCTCCTTGCTCTTTATGTGTCTCCCTGTTCCTGTTGAAAATGTTTTCATTTACAGCGAGAAAACGAGGGCACACTATCCTTTGTAATTTTTTTATTATATTACCGATTGCGAAAGTCTGCAAGAAAAGAAATATAAATATTTTAAACAATTCAATGAAGATTCTTAAGAAAAAATGAAGAAAAGGGAATTGCACTTTGCGAGGTTTTGTGGGAAAATAAGAAAAATGACAAAAACAATGATAAAAGCAAAGGAGAAAAAAAGACGATGAGAGAACCAACCCTTGTTGTACTTGCCGCCGGCATGGGAAGCCGGTATGGCGGACTGAAGCAGATGGATCCGGTAGACGCTGAGAAACATACCCTTCTGGATTTTTCCGTGTATGACGCCAAGAGAGCAGGATTTAAAAAAGTTGTTTTCATTATAAAACATGCCATCGAGGAAGATTTTATCCGTATGGTGGGCAGCAGAATGGAGCCGTTTATCCAGGTGGAGTATGTTTTTCAGGAGCTTGATAAGCTTCCGGAAGGATACACAGTTCCGGAGGGAAGAGTAAAACCGTTTGGCACCGGACATGCGCTGCTTTGCTGCAAAGATGTGGTAAAAGAGCCGTTCGTGGTCATCAATGCGGATGATTATTACGGTCCGAAAGCCTTTCAGATGATGTATGATTTCCTGACGACCCATGAGGACGGGGAAAAATACAGCTATGCCATGATCGGTTTTTACATTGAAAATACGATCACAGAGAACGGTTCCGTGGCGAGAGGCATCTGCCATGTGGATGAAGATAATTATCTGACGGACATCGTGGAGCGCACGAGGATCGAGAAACGGGGCGCCTGCGCTGCCTTTACGCTGGATGAAGGCGAGACATGGGAGGATATCCCGGAGCATACGCTGATCTCCATGAATTGCTGGGGATTTACGCCGGGGATCCTTGGCGAGCTTGAGAAACAGTTCCCGGAATTTCTGGACAAAGAAGTGAAGGCGAATCCGATGAAGGCAGAATTTTTCCTGCCAAATGTGGTGGGCTCGCTGTTAAAAGAGGGCAAAGCAACCGTAAAAGTGCTGGAGTCCGAAGAAAAATGGTACGGTGTCACTTATCAGGAAGATAAGCGCACCGTGATGGAAGCCATCGAGGCTAAGAAGAGAGAGGGTCTTTATCCTCAGGAGCTTTGGCGATAAGCCGGATCTGATCCAGATCGATCTGTTGACATACCGGGTCACTGTCCGCCGTCCGAACAGAATTTTGATATTGGGACGGCGGCATCCCGGTTATTTTTTTGAATTGTTTGGAAAAATAATGGATGGACGTGTAGCCCAGGGCGCGGGCGGTGTCCGTAAGGTTCATTTTGTTTTCACGGATCAGCTGCCTGGCAGCGCCGATCCGCATCTGACAGAAATACTCCATGGCGCCGAGACCGGTCTGCTCCCGGAAGATCCGCTGGAGATGGGAGCGGCCGATGGAAAACTCCTGGCAGACCTGACGGATATGCAGCTTTTCCGTGATGTGAGCGGCATAGTAGTCCGTGATCCGGTTCAGGAGAATGGAATCCGCCTTGGAAAGAGAAGAGGCGGCCGTGTCTTTTTCTGCGGCAGGGGAAACATACTGGCGCATGAGACTGATGAGCAGCATCTCCAGATACATGCCGATGAGCTGCTCGCCGCCGAACGGCTGGTTGAGCTTCCGCTCAAGACGGTAGAGGGCAGAATCATCTACCCGCATGGAGAAGTTGCTGCGGCCTTCCTCGGAAAGGGCGGACAGAAGCCGACGTTCCTGTTCTTTGCAGGAAAAAATCCGGTTGGAGAGCAGGGACATGCCCGGAGAATCGCAGTAAAAGCCACAGGAAAAAAGAAGAGGTGTGACCTCCTTTGCCGCCTTCAAAGAATAATATTCGTTGGGAGCCTGAATAAAAAGCTGGCCTTTTTGCAGGGACAGAGGAGTGGCCTTGTGTCCGGAACGCAGAATCTCACAGGCGCCCGCCTCCACATACAGAAGCTTCCAGCAGTCATGGTATTCACTCTTAAAAATAAAATCACTCTTATATTCAAAAAATTGAATGGATGATACGGCAGAAATGTGAAATTCCTGTTTTAATGTCAATGCGTCTGTCGACATGCGCATTTCTCCCCTTTCTCCGGTATAGTCTTCCCCTCCTGTCAGTCGCGCGGGAAGGGATGTTTCTCTGAAAATGTCTGATATTCCATGTATAATCATTCTATAATAAGATTCGGTAAAAATCAATAAAACCCTCCCTTTGAGTTTTCAGGGAGTCGTGCTATAATGGATGAAAAAATGCGATTGAGGTATGAGCATATGTTGACGATGCAGATAGGAATTGTCCTGGTTGTGTTTCTGGCAGCGGCTGGAGTGATCCAGTGGAAGGTGCAGAGCGGCAGGCAGGAGAAACAGAAATATATATTGGAATACGCAGAAAAAGTGACGGATCTGGAGACCCGGAAGAAGGAAGAACAGAGACAGCAGGAGGAAGCGGAGGAGAAGAAGCAGAAGTACCGGGTATTTTATCTGGACTTTATGATCACCCATGGTTCCGCTTTTGGCGGCTGCTGCGCAACCTGCGCGGATGGTCGGAGAAGAAGAGGTTCCGTGGCGCTCGACCACATTTTAATGTATGGAAAACATCCTTCCGGCAAAGAGTTTACGTACTATATCGAGGAGCAGGGGCTGGAGATCGGCGCTTCCGATGACCCGGATGCGCTGATCGTCCGCGCCAAGGACGCGCCGTTTGAGATCCGGGAGGAAGGCATGGGCCGGGATCAGGGCATGAAAACGAGAACGGCGGTCATAAAAAAAGATATTTTATACTATATTATTCTGGAGTCCCGACATGAGATTTCCATAAAAGCGACTAAGACATGTTAAGGGCGGAAGATAAGTTTGGAAAGTGAACTTTCAAAATCTACCAGGATTGACGCAAAAAATGCGTCTGAAAAGGAGAAAAAATGCAGGAAACATCAACAGTGAAAATAAAAAAATGTCCCTACTGTTTTCGGAAGATTTCCAATGACGAGGTGGGATTTTTGCTGCGGCCGGACGGGGCCAGATTTCTGTCTCCGGCATTAAATGAAGTCGTTGCGCCGAAGACAGACCTTTCCTATCTGTACTTCTGGAATGCGATGGGCGTGCCGGAAGAGCAGGTGGATGCCAGCCGGGTGTACATTGATAATCAGATTATGACAGAGCTCAATCAGGAGCTGACGGCCTCCGGCCATGAGCTGGCGGTCAAACATTTTGACCCGGACAGCTTCGGATATTCCTTTCATGTGGAGGAGGGGGCGGTGACACTGTATTCCAACACCATGCTCTGCCCTTACTGCCATAACGAACTTCCGCAGAATTTCTTTCGCTATGATATGCTCATGATCGGGCTGGCAGGCAGCGTGGCATCTGGGAAGACAGTGTATCTGTCGTCTCTGATGATGAACAGTTTTGACGCCATGCAGCGGGAGAATCTCACAGTGCGCAACGCCGGGGGAAATCCCAACGACAGCTACCGGATGGAGATGGAGAGAAATGCCGAGAGGCTTCTCCGCCGGGGGATCTGTCCGGAATCCACCAATAAGACATTCCGGAAACCGATCTTTCTGGAGATCACGTATCGGGTGAGCGAGCAGGTTTTTCATCTGCTGACAGCCATCTACGATGTGGCAGGCGAGCTGATCCGGGAGAGCGCGGGCGTGGGACGGACCGGCTTTGTGCGGCATATGGACGGATACATCTGTCTGGTAGACCCGGCGCAGATGCATCTGGAACATTCCTTTATCACCAAGCAGATCCCTGATGAGGAGAGGGTTCTCTCCAAACTGCATCTGATGACAAAGGAAGAGCAGATTTCCATTCAGAGAATGAGCAATCAAAACGGGAAACAGGTCATGAGCCAGGATGATTTTCTGGTGGAGCGCACGGTCAGTGACGAGTACATTTATGAGCGGAAGGCGGAGACGATCCTGGAAGCCATCCGCACCGGCGTGGGAGACCACGAACTGGGGAAAAAATATATGGCGCTAACCATCGCAAAGAGCGACCTGCTGGAGGAACTCGGAGAGATCCGGGGCTTCCGGGGAAGCAGCCTGCTCTTTGAGAGAACCCGGCCGGTCTACGGTTTCATGAATATGGACCATCATTTCCTGCGGCAGGAAATATTAAAACAGATTTTCGACCAGAAGGTCTTTCGTCTGCAGAGGAATCTGGATGATTATAAACAGAGCAGCCTGTTCGCGGTATCCGCGCTGGGCTGTGAGACGGAGGAAGTCAGAGACGAAGAAGGTGAGATGACAAAAACCGTTGGAAAGGTACGGCCAATCCGGGTGGAGGAACCGATCCTCTGGATGGTCATGAAATATATGCAGGAAAGAGGGTGGCTGGAATGACAGCAAAATATCTGAGACATGAGTATACCTGGTCCAATCATTGCATCACGGGAAATGTTCTGGGCTGGGGCATCACAGCTTCCTCCTGTCCCAGAAACAGGGGGTTGTTGAGAGAGCTGGAAAAGACGGCATCGGCAGCGGAGCCGGAGAGAGCCGGGGGAATGCCGGTGGAGGAGCTTGCGTTCGTTCCGGACTGCGGATTTGTCAAGATGACGGTGGTGCCATGGGATTCCGGGGACGATAACCGGAAGAATAAAAAGGTCTATCTGTATCAGCCGGAGAAGCCGGCGATGCGCCCGGGCGTATATCTGGCGCCGGAGGGCGTCTGGAACGATGAACCGGGAGACGATTCCCTTTCTCCTGTGGAGTTTCCGGAGATGACCGGAAATCCGGAGGATATCTTTATCGAGATGCAAGTGTATGACAGACTGCCTGAGTTTTTGCGGGCGGTCTTTTGGTGCCTGTTTGAGAAAAAACAGGGGCTGAATTTTACGGCGGCTTCCTGGCCAAAAGAGGAGTTTGCCGCAAACGCCCGGAAACTTATGTATGCCATTCACAGTATTTTGCCGGAGTGTCTGAGGAAGAAGGCGGGCTACGTTTCCTACACGGAGCAGCCGGTCAGCCGGGAATCCTTTTATTTTTCAAAGGAGCCCTGCGGGGAGAACAGTATTGACCTGTCGGACTTTTCAAAACAGGAGTTTCCACCGGTCACTTCCGGTCTGGAAGAATATTTCTTCTATCATCTGGCGGAGTTTCTCGTAAAAAAAGATGCTCTTTACGAGAAGTTCTGGTCGGAGGCGGAGCCCTATTTAAAGAGCAGCACCGGCGGCAATGAGGAGAGGAAGCTCTTCTGGCTGTTTTACATTTTCTGTCAGAAGAATGGGAAAGAGAGCCTGCCAAAAAGCGAGCTGCTGCCGGGCATCCCGGAACTGTTTTACTGGGCGTCCCGGGAACCGGCTCTCGGGGAGACGGCAAAAGAGGTGTGCAGACAGATACATAAAGGAGAACTGACCAGAGAGGAGCGGGAGAGTTATGTGCGCGCTCTGCTGGAAGGATTTACGAAACGGGCGGAAGAACCGGTCTGCGAGGAACTGGAATGGCTGCTTCATGGGGTCCGCGCGGAAGGACGGAAACCGTTTGAGGAAGGACTGAGCCTGATAAAAGAGAAAAATCCGGTCGTCTATGCTCTCCTGCTCATGCGCAACACGGAGACGGACGGAAGCTGGCAGCAGAAGATCTTTCAGGAGAGTACGTCCTCTTTCTCCAGAATGGCCGGTTATGTGGGACGTCTGGAAAAAGCGGAGATTTCTCCGGCGATGAAAGATCAGCTGATCCGTGCGGGGATCGGTCTGCTGAATCAGGATCTCTTTAAAAAGCAGAATTACATGCAGTTTGACGCGCTGATGCTCCGCCTTGCCAGAAAAGAGCAGTGGGTGGAGATATTAAAAGAATTTGTGACAGATCAGCTGGCGCCGGAGGCGGAGAATCTCACGGACGAAGAACTGAAAACCGCCTGCTATGTGGAACAGCTTCTGAAAAAATATGAGCCGCTCGGAACAGCCGGGGTGCTGGCCAAGGAGCGAAAAAGGCGAAAAAAACAGGCGCTGCCGGCGGAGATTGCCGAAGAAGGAGAACCGGCGGAAGATTACGAGGTCCTCGAAGAAGATGCATGGGAAGAACCACAGCCGGGACTTTTAAAGGAGACGCTGATTGCCGGATGTCCGCAGGGATTTCTCACAGGATGCGCCCTCTATCTGTGTAATTACGCGCTGATGATCGGACACTGGAAGATCGCCATGGGGATGGCGGGCATGTGGCTGCTCATGATGTTGAATTATTATTACCAGACGCTTCACAAAAAAAGAAGATACCCGTTCTGGAAAAATCTTGGTATATGTATTCTGGAGGGATATGTGATAGAATTGATCGCGTCGCTGTTTTTATCCCAGAATGTCCGGCTTTACTATTTTATCATTCTGGGTATCGCAGCCATCGCCGTGCAGGCTTATAACATTTTCAGGAAAAGAGTGGAAGAAGAGGAAGGATAAATGAGAGCACAGGATAATGCGGACCGTTTTCTGGAAGAGATAGAAAAGAAACTGTCCGGGGCGCAGAAGAACAGAAAGCCGTTCTCGCAGTTTCTGGAAGAAAAAATGGACCAGTTTGATTACAGCAACACATCTCTGGCCAGAAAGGTTTTTCACAGAGTAGAGAAAAAAGGGGAGGACACCGCCCGGTATGTTCCGGTGACCAGACAGACCATCGGGGCATGGCTGAAGGGCTCCATGCCGTCCTCCAGAGAGATATATATTACGCTTGGCATGGCCTTTTCCATGGGGCTTGAGGAGATCAATTACGTGCTTTTGGAGACCTACATGGGATACGGCCTTTACTGTAAAAATATCGAGGACGCCCTCTGGATCGCCCTCATCAACGGGCTGTTTTCCATCGATGAGATGGAGGACGTCAAGGCAAAGATCGAGGAGATGTTGTCGGAGGAGGCGGAAGAGTCCGGGACCAGAAGCCTTCCGACCATGGACCTGTGGGTGATGCTGTCACAGGCGGGTTCGCTGGAGCAGTTTTATAATATCGTGCGCATGTACCGGGAAGAGTTCCGGGATGGCGCCAAACGTTTCGGTCAGTGCCTGGAGGAAGTGATCGAGGAAGAGTACGGTTACTATGAAAAAGCCGCATGGTTGCTTCGGGATATCGGCTGTATGCATTGTGAGGCACAGTTTTCCAAGATCAAGGCAGGAAAGGCGGTCGTGACCAGAGAGTGGCTGCTGCGCTTCTGCATCGCCCTGCAGCCGAGTCTGGAGTCCATCGAAAAGCTGCTGGCAAAGGCACAGATGGAGCCGCTGGGCATCACACCGGCGGAGATCATCATCGCGATGATTGCCAAATACAAGGCGGATTCCGTGGCGGACAGCCAGAAGATCTGGATGCTCATTGAGTCGGTGACGAAGGAGTTGTCTGAGAAGGGATACGAGATTGAGGATGATCTGTGCCGCAAGTATGATTCCGTGTACGATGTGCCATTTCAGCAGAAATGGTGGTTTTCCGCCTGCGTCGGCCATCAGCTCCTGGAGAATCAGCAGCAAAAGGATTACGGCTATGAGAAAAACGGCTACTGTCGCTATATCATGGTAGATCAGGTACTGTTCGACGACATGAACCGCAGCAAAAAGAGCACGGCATTTCGTAAAAATGCGGCGGAATACTGTGGGACAGTGATGTCCTGGCGGGAGATCACAGACTGGCAGGAAGTGCCGGCGCTTTCCATAGAAAAAGGCTTTGTTTCCGACACGTTTGATCTGGAGAAGTTCGAGGACTACTGCTACCTGCGTCGTCCGAGCCGGTTTTCCAAAGACTTCATCATGAACGACGTATATTTTTATTCGGCGCTTCTCTACTCCATCTGGACGGGAAAATGTTTCCAGAAAGACTTTGTGGAGGATGAGATCGCGGAGCTTAAGGAGGAGTTTGACAAAAACGGCATGCAGAGCGAATCGCTTCTCTCCATATTGAAAGAAAATCTTGCGGAAGACGCGAAGTATCAGGAAGACTGCGACATCGCCCATATGTTGGACGCGCTTTTCGCCAAATAAGAAAAAGATTCTGTTCCATTTCGAGGGAAGAAAAGCAGGGTTTCGCGCCGATTTGCGCAAAAACGGGGAAAAAGAACATTTGAATTAAAAAATGAACTGTGATATGCTCCTGTTAACATATGTAGAACAGGAGCTGATTTTATGTCCATTTTATCACAGATAGGCATCCTGATACTCATAGGATGCATTATTTTTATATTGATTCGCTCAAACAAATCTTTGGAAAAGGCATCAGAGGAAGGCGAACATTTCGTGGATGAATGGGCGCTTCGCCAGCAGAAGAAAGAAGAGCGGAAGCTGGAAAAAGAAGAACGCCGTCTGGAAAAGACGAGACGGAAGCAGCAAAAAACAGACAGCCGGAACAGACAGTCGGAAGAACTTTATGAGGAAGAGGACGATACCTGGGATGATGTTTCTGATGACAGGGAAATCTGGAACCGGGAGGAGGAAGACGATGCCCGGGGAGATGCTTCTGACGACAGAGGTGCCTGGAACAGGGACGCCGGGCGGGAGAAAATTATTTCCATGCATGATTATGTTAATCCGGGGATCACGCTTGTACAGCTCGATGAGGCGCACCGGCCGACCGCCCGCGTCCGCGTGACGAAGCTTCCGTTTACGATCGGACGGAGCACGGAAAATATGCTGGTTCTCGATGACCTCTGTGTGGCGAGGAAGCACTGTCGCATCGTGGAGAAAGACGGAGCATATATTCTGGAAGATGTGGGGACCGCCAACAAGATCTTTGCCGGCGGCGCGGTGACGGACCATGTGATCCTGAGCGACCAGCTCACCTTTTATATCGGAAATGTGGAATTCAGAGTGGAGATGGGAATGGGGAGCCGGAGCGAACATACCCATCTGTATCAGAGAGCGGGAGAACGATATTATGAATAGGAACGAAACGGGGAGAGGAGGAAATGTCATATGAATAACGAGATGCAGACCGGACGGAAAGCATTTTCCACGGAACGGTTTGTGTGGGAACTGCAGAGAGCCTTCTATTCCTTTCGGAATGGCCCGGTGCTGGCCATTCTTCTCTTTCAGATTGCCGCTTTCATCGTGGTGCACGCCAAGGGAGCCGGAAGTATTTACCGGGATATGATCGGGATTTTGTTTCTGATCACGCTTGTGTCCTGGTTTTTTACTTCCGTGATCCACGGCAATAAAAAGATACTGATCTGCGCGCTCATCCTTCTCACGGTAGGGACGATGCTGCAGTGTATCATGGAGCAGGAGCAGATCATCAAGAATCCGGAACTTCTCGAGGCGGGCAACCCGGCAGCGGGACTCCAGCTTCAGTATCTGCTTGGATTTGCGGCGGCATGCGTCGCGGCGGGCGGTTATCGCAGATGGAAGCAGATCTCCGGTATGAAAATGTGCAGGATTCTCGTTCTGCTGTCCTTCGGGCTTTCCGTTTTTACACTGATCGCTTCCCGGGCAGTGGGCAATGTCAGAAACTGGATCAACATCGGCGGCATGTCCATTCAGACGACGGAGCTGGTCAAATTATTTTACGTGCTGATCGCGGCGGCGCTTCTTGGAACGACGGAGAAACCGTCAAAACAGCGCATCCGTGTTTTTTACGGCATCACCGTGGTGGAGATCCTTCTGCTGGCGGCGCAGAGTGAGTTTGGAACGATGCTTCTTTTGCTGTTTATCTTTCTCACCTTTGTTTTTCTGTTTATTCCGGATATCAGGGTATTTATCAAAACGATCGCTGTCATGGCTGTTCTGGTGTTCCTCGTGATCGTGACGGGGATCCAGCTTGGCAGACTGCAGGATGCGGGTTCTTTTCTGGGAACGAATCCGTTATCCAGTTTCTTTTTGTCCAATTTTGATAAGATCGCCAACCGGTTTATATACTGGCTGGACCCGGAGAAGGATGCGCTGGGACTCGGCTATCAGCTCCTCAAGGCGCGGGAATCCATTCTGCTGGGCGGATGGTTTGGCACCTCCTCGGTGACGGATCTGCCGGTAAAGACCAGCGACCTTGTCTATCCGGCGCTGATCCAGCGCTGCGGCATGGTATTTGCGATTCTTGTTTTTTTCATTTTTATTCTCATGTGGCTGGAAGGCATCCGGCTGTTCATAAGAAAAGCGGACCGCTATCACCAGGCGGTCGGGGCGGGATTTGTCTTCATGCTTTTTGACCAGACGCTGATCATCATTGCGGGAAGCACGGGGCTGTGTCCGCTTACCGGTATCACACTGCCGTTCATCTCAAGTGGAGGAAGCTCGCTGTTCGTCACTTTCGTGATGGTCGGAGTGATGATCGCCATATCCAGCAACGTGAAATGGAAAGGAATGACATACGATGAAGAAGAGTTTTTTAAAGAGAACGCAGTTATTGCAAAGTGCCACGCTTATCTGCGTCATCTTAATGATCATATCCCTCATCCGGACCTCCGCGCTGCTGCCGGGCGTCTCCGAGGAGGCCGACCGACAGAAGCAGGAAGCAAAGGAAAGCACGTATCAAAAGGAGTACGTCCGGGGAAAAATTTTGGACAGAGGGGGAAACATTCTCGCCGCGTCCGAAAAACCGCAGGGAAAAAGAACGTGCAGTGACCCTTATGCCTTTTCCAACGTGGTCGGCTACTGGTCCATTAAGTACGGCACCTACGGCGTGGAAAACACGATGGATGACGTGCTGGTACATAGCGCTTCTCCGGAAGAAGATAAGAGGGGCGCGGATGTGTCCCTGACTCTGGACAGCAGGCTGCAGAAGAAGGCGTACGAGTTGATCTCGGACTTCACCGGCTCCGCGGTGGTGCTAAACGCAAAGACCGGGGAGATTCTGGCGCTGGCCTCCTCTCCGTCCTTTAACGCTAATGCGTTGGAGGAGGACTGGGAGCAGATCAACAGTCAGGAAGGTGTATTCTACTCCAACGCGTATCAGAATCCGGTGGTTCCGGGGTCCGTGTTTAAGCTGGTGACTTCCAAGGCTATTCTTGAGGCAGGAATCGATGACGAGGAAGTGCTGGACGAGGGCCGTCTGGTCATCAATGGACAGACGATCCGGAATTACGGGGGGACTGCCCACGGCATGATGTCCTTTGAGGAAGGATTTATCAAGTCTTCCAATGTCTACTTTATGGACAGAGCGCTGGAAATGGGAGGGCAGGCGCTGAAAGAAGCGGCGGACAGCTTTCTGATCGGACAGGATATCCCCCTGGACTTTGCGACGCTCACCTCCTCCTTTCAACTGGGAGATTACGAGGACAATGTGGTGGCGGCGACTGCGTTCGGACAGGGAGAGACGCTGATCACCCCGCTGCACATGGCGATGATCGCCCAGAGTATCGCGGGCGACGGGGAGATGCTCAAACCATACCTGATCTGGTCTGTGGTAAATGCGAAAGGCAAGACCACCCGGGAAGGGAAAACAGAAGTGCTCACAAAGACGATGGAAAAAGACATCGCGAGACGAATCCGGGATGTGATGACAAAAGCCGGAGAATCTTACGGCCTGGAAACGGTCGGAGACGGATATGAGATCGCCGCGAAGACAGGAACTGCCGAGCGGGGAGACGGCTACAATAACGCATGGCTGGTGACATTTGCGCCGGCAGATGATCCGCAGTATGTGATCGTGCTCAATCATCTGAAGACAAAAGAGATCGGGAAGTCGCTGGCGCCGATTGCCGAGGAGTTGTATGAAATGCTGTTTGAAAAATAGCGCAGGGCTTTGAAAAACGCAATCAAAAAGAGAAAGGCTGACGAAAGAAGAGGAACGACAGGTCAGGAGAAGATTGTCGGAAAAGTCAGCGGTTCTCGCTTTTTTTGCAGCAGCGTTCCAGCATATGGATGTAATCCGCCAGAGACAGATCTTCCGACGGATTCCGCCCGGTCTCCAGAAGCTGGCAGACAGCGGACGGCAGCGTTCGGATTTGGTTGGTCTCAATGAGATCATAAAATAAAAAAGTGAGCGCCTGAATGAGAAACTGCTGGCCTTTCAGCTGCGGCGAAATGTCATAGGAAAAACGAAGCGGGTAAGTCGGCTTCGGATTGCGCAGGAAATAGTAGCAGTACGTATAGTCTATGAGCGTGACGCTGTAGTCCTCCCCTGTCTCCGGAGAGGCGGCAGCGCGCAGATACTGCCGGTATTCTCTATCGTGCTTGTGAAGCGACTGCGGCGCGTGACCGGCGCCCATCGGAGAAAAGATCAGATTGGAGGGATTTAAGTCGGTATACAGAACGCCATTTTCCAGCAGGTAGGCGAGGATGCCCGCAGTTTTGGTCATGACCACGCAGAGGGCGTCCATGGAAAGCGGCGCGCAGGGAGCCGGGCGGGAGCAGTCCTCTATACAGAGAGTCAGGGCTCCCGTTTCCTGCCCCGGAAGCATAACGTTCTCTTTCAGCCAGTAATAAACCGGAATGGAAGGATGCCGCAGGTGAGACAGAGTTTCAAATTCATCACAAAAAGCCTGTCTGACCGCGGCATCTTTTGTTATAATAGACTTTAAGATATAATGATGTGCCTCATCCGCCGCCCGGTAGAGGGTGATGTCTTTTTTCTTCTGAAAAAATGCAATGGATGTAAACTGTGTGGAATCCATAAAAACCTCCGCTTGATCTTCGCTTCATTTTAATGGAAACAGTGTAACATAAAGGCGGTGAAATGGCAATCAAAGACGGGCGCAGATTCCACGGGAATTCATGTATAAACAGGAAAGGATGACAGAAAATGTATACATATACTCGCAGAGCACAATATCATGAGACGGATCAGATGGGCATCATCCATCATTCCAACTATGTCAAATGGATGGAGGAGGCCAGGATCCGTTTTCTCGAAGAGATGGGCGTGGACTACCGGAAGCTGGAGGAGAGCGGGATCATCTCTCCCGTTGTCGGGATATCCGTTCAGTATAAAAAGACGGTCCGGTTTGATGATGAGGTAAAGATCGGCGTCTATATCAGAAAATATAACGGCGTCCGGCTGGAACTGGGATATGAGATGCGAAACTGCGCGGACGATGAAGTGTGCACGACGGCCACCTCGCAGAGCTGCTTTACGAAGGACGGAGCGATCGTATCTCTGAAAAAGGAACGGCCGGAGCTGGATGCCAGCGTGCGAAAATACATGGAACAGGAATAACAGACAGACACGTTCCTTTCGGTTTGTCAGGAAAAACAGTGCCATCGACAGACGGACAGAAGAAAAAGGAGGGCAAAGGGTGGCTTTCTATTTTGCAAGTGAAAAAAACAAAAGAGAGATCAATGAGGACAGCTATTGTCAGATGGAGCTTCGCATCAATCTGGAGGCATCCATCAGCGCCATGGTGGTGGCCGACGGCATGGGCGGTCTGGCAGGCGGTAAGTTTTACTCGGAAACCGCGTTGGAATTATGGTATCGGGGGCTTCTGGATACCATGATGGGAGAGGGGTTCCGCGACTGCTCTCTCCATCAGCAGATTGACGCCCTGACAGAATTTTCTGAGAACATTTTTGAAAAGATCAACCGGCAGCTGTACAAGAAAGGGCTGGACACCGGGGCGAGAGGAGGGACGACTCTGTCGGCGGCCATCCATTTCTGGGATACCTGGATCATATCCAACTGCGGGGACAGTCCGGTCTACGGCATGAAAAACGGAGAGCTATCGCTCCTCGGCGAGATTCAGAACGTGGCGAGCCAGATGGTAAAAAAGGGAACGACAAAAGAGGGGACTACGCTGTTTTATCAGAACAAAAACCGTCTGACGGAATACCTGGGAAAGAGGAGCGAAGTGCATCCCTGCTGCGTCCGCCTTCCGCAGGATGCGGTGGACATGATCCTCATGGGTTCCGACGGCGCCTTCGGCAATCTGTCCCTGCTGGAGATTGAGACATTTCTTCATGAAAGACAGCCGTCCCGACAGATGCTCACGGAACTTTTTGAGCTGGCGAAAGCCTCCGGGGAGGAAGACAACCAGACGGCCATTCTCTTTGTGGGGGAGAAAAATACGGAGACGGAACTGTTTCAGACGGACATGTATCAGGAACTGAAGCTGGGAGACGCCTTTTCGGACGCCGTCCTTCCCTTCGGCTCCTACACCGAAGTTCCGGAAGAAAAACGGGAGTTCAGTTTGAAAGATAAGCTGCTCCGGCATCGTTTTACAGGAGGAAAGGATAAATGATTCGCTATTTTGAGGAGGGAGAGACGTTCACCTGGATCCGGGACCGAGAACGCTCAGGAGAAGAGCTGGTCATTCCCCTGAAAATGCTCAAGGAGAGCCACAGAAACGGAAACAAACAGGCGATGATCGCCAGAGATATCCGCACAGGCAAAAAATATTTTGTGAAAGTCCTGTTCTGCAGCAATCTGGAGCAGATCTATGTGGAAAAAGAGAGTAAGGTACAGCTGTATTCGCCGTATGTCATCCGTATTTACGGCGGAATGCTGGATGAAAAAAATAAAAGATTTATTACCCTGGTAGAATATATCAATGAGAGAGACCTGTCCGACCTGGTGAGCAGTCACGGCATTGCCGGGAAAACGTGGAACGAAAAAATGAAGAGCTGCCACACCATCGCTCTGAAGTTTTTGTACGGCATCGACCACTATATGTCCATGCACCGGCAGGACCCCATCGTACACCGGGATCTGAAACCGGAAAATATTCTGGCGTCGCCGGACGGAAGCACGGTAAAGATTATTGACTTTGACTGGGTACATCTTCACGCTTCCAATGTGACTGTGATGACGAGACGGGAACAGAAGGGCACGCCGGGCTATGCCGACCCGCGCTACTGGAATAGCTATATCTGCCGGAAAGAGATGGACATTTACTCGGCCGGGCTGGTTCTTTATTATCTGTACACCGGACACCATCACTTTTACGGCAACGAGGAACTGCAGCGGTACATGGTAGGCGACGATTATGCCTATCAGTTAAAGGAAATGCCGGGCATCGATGAGCGGCTGGTTCATATCATCGCGCGGATGATCGCCAGAGAGGAGGAGCGCTACAGCGATATCCGGGAGGTCATCGCGGATATGGAAGGATATCTCCGGTCTGTCGGCCGTCTGCCGGAACTGCCGGAGCTTTTGCGGGAAAAAGATATGGGAGACACCATCCGTTTTTCCTACAAAGTGGGGGATGTCAAGTACAGCCCGTATTTGAAAAATTATCGTTTTGTACCCATTGAGTTCGGCAGAAAACAGGAGCGCAGCCAGAACGGAAAGATGAGCGGGCATATCATGTCCTTTTACCGGACCGGCGATACGATCCGGGCGGTCCTTCTGCACGAAGACTGCCATCCGGTGACAGAGAAGAGCAGAGAATATGTCAGCGAGGGCGATACATTTTCTTACATGGGAACGAATATCGAAGTTCTGCAGATCAAGAAGAGGAGGAGCATATGAACGATCGATGGAATCCGGAGATTCCTCTGGATATACAGCAGCAGTTTACAAGAGAAAAGGAGCAGGCATTCACCCTGTATCTTGATTTTGTGGTGGACGGAACGGCGTCCATGTACACGATTTACCCGGCGGTCTACTATGCCGCGGCACATTTTCTGGAATGCCTGTCCAAATACGAGGTTTATCCCATGGTGGGACTCACCGTCATCCGAAATGAACAGATGGGCGAAGAGACAGAGCGGGTGACCTTTGAACGAGGCGAGTATTTTACCAGTGAGATTCCCCTGTTTTTAAAGAAACTGAAGAGCGTGCAGCTCTACGGCGGCGGGGAAGACGGCAGAGAGTCCATCCACACCGCCATCAAAAAGGCGCTTGAAAAGTTCCCGTTTCAGGGAAGAAACCGCGCCATCTTCGTGTTCACAGATGCCTATGGCAGCAACGACTATGAAGAATACACGGCAGACCCGCTGGGCCAGGTCATTTTTTTCTCCACGGAGGAAATGAGCGAAGAAGACTTCCGTTTCTGTTTCATGCAGGCGGACGGGGAGCTCGACGAGGAAGCTTCTCCGATGTTTCTCGACATGGAGAAACTGTTGAAGCCGATGAGCACGGAGTTCCTGGACAATATTGTAAAACCGCTGAAAGATTTGATGAAGGGAGTATCGATTGGTGCCTGAGGAAAGAAAAACTGTGGGAATGCTGACCGGCTCCAAACAGGAGCTGTTCGAACGTGATCATCCCGTGATCCGACAGCTCCGGGAGATCCCGGAACTGATCTTTCCGGACGAGATGGAGAAATTGCCGCCGTCCGCTCTCTCCTTAAAGCAGTTGTTTACGAGAAAGCAGATGGACGAAAACCACGTGGACTGCCTGATCCTCTACCGGATCGCCGCGGGAGCACTGCACATATTGGAGGAGCTGTCCCGGAGGGGTATCTGTCCCGGCCTGATCGAGATCGGGGATTTTTACGCGGAACTGCTGCCGGGCAGCGTGCAGGTCTATCTGACGCATCCGGAGAAGTTTCAGCTTCTGCACTACGAACAGGATTACGAGTGGTACCCGGAGGACGAGCGCCTTTTCGGCGAGCTGGAGCTTTTTGACAAAGACGCGCAGCGGCGGGCGGACGTCCGGCTGCTGTATAAAATTCTGGTGGCCAGCGCCAAAGGAAATGTCAAGATGCCTCCGAAGTATACGGAGGCGGACTACTCGGAACTCTTTTATAAAGCGCTGCCGGACGAGTGGAAGGAGCTGTTTCAGGAGAGACCGGACTGCGACTACGCGACGATGAAAGAGATGCTTCGACAGTGCATCGCCATGGAGGAAAGCTTTGCCAGAGCGGCAAGAGAACGTCTGGATGAAAAGGCGCAGAAGAAACTGGAGGAAGAAGAATGGTTGTCCGCGGAAAACGGTGGACAGGAGGAACGACAGGGGAAAAAGACGCTGTTTTCCATGATCGTACTTCTCCGGACAGAGCTGGAAGACTCGAGGATCATGAGCCGCATGCTCTATCAGCTCCAGGACGAGCTGGAGACGGAGACCTCCCTCTCCCAGTGGGAATGGAGGCAGGCGTTTGTCTTCGGAAACGGAAATATCGCGGTGAAAGAGTTTGCGACATATGAGCCGGGATTTCGCTGCCAGTGTGAGCAGGAGATTAAAGACTATTCCGCCGGCGAGGCGCTGATCATCGCCGCCAATCTGATGGGAGAGGCCATGCGGGGTCATCAGGCGGGGAGTCCGCACCGGGGACGGCACGAGAAAGGCGGCGCTGTCCCGGAGCAGCAGGAGCACATATTCCGGATGTACGCGCTGGCCGACGGCCGTCTGAAAAACGACCGGGTGTTCCAGGCAGCTCTCTCCATGTTAAACGATTGTCAGCGGCAGGGGATGGAGTTTTATCTGCTGACGGGAGAGGACAGCCGCTGCGAAGCCTGCCAGAAACTGGACCAACTCATGCAGGAGGGAACCTATGCTGATCCGAGCCATTCGTAATTTCAGAGAAAAAACAAGAGAGCGCTACGAAGCGGCGCAGGAAGAAAACATGGAGCCGTGGAAAAAGCGGGTGCGCGCCCTGCACGAGGAAGCAGCGTTTTTATTTTATTTTGAAGAAGTGGAACCGGAGCCGGACAGCCTGCTTCGCTTTCTCATCCGCGGCGAGCTTGTAAAAGGAGACCTCCCGGAAGGAGCACCCCTTCTGTTGCTGAACGGTCAGGCAGAAGAACTTGCCCGGGCGGAAGTCTTAAGCGACACGGAAGAAAAAGAAGAAAAGCGGTTGGGACTGGTCCACGTAAAGCGCAACCAGTTTGTCATCAAGATCACAGAGATCGCCGGAGAAAAAGCGGAGACCATGGAAGTGAGCAGATATCGGAGACAGGCAGAATCCCTGTGGGAGAGGCTATCTCTCATAACCGGCCTTCCGCCGGCAGAAGAGCCGGAGAAACCGACGCCATCCTCAGACGACGTCAGTTCGTCTGCTTCTTCATGAGAGCGGAAAGAATCTCATTCATATCCACATTGCCATTATGATTCATGGCAGAACTCAACATCATAAATAACGAAGGGTCGGCAAGGGGATTCCCGGAGCCGGCCCCTTTTGCTTCCGCCGGACTCTCCCCGGCGCTCCGGCTGGCGGAAGCAAAGCTCTGGCTCAGAAGCTGCTTAAGCTCCGGATGACTCTCCATCGTCTGCTGCCAGCTCTGATACATCCGGGAAAACCGCATAAAGTTCAGGATGGCGTCGATCTGCTGCGCCTTCTCCTCCGAGACAGAATTTCTTAAAGAACGCAGTACCGACTCCACATCCGCCGAAGGCTCCTCAAAGCCGCAGGCCCGCAGCCGGGGTTCATCGTCAAAACCGGACATGATCTTCTGAATCTCCAGAATCTTCATCTGCACTGCCAGCAATTTCGCCAGATGCGGACGGCAGTAAGGGAGAATGGTCTCCATAATGGTCAGCGTATCGTCTTCCAGAAGACGGGAAAGAGGAGACTCCTGACGGGAAACATTGGAACTCATAATATCCTCCTTGGAATATCCTTCATATAGTAATATATGCAGAAATGATTTCTGCTGCTTTACACCATCCTATGAAAGGAACGAAAAAGTTATGAACGAAAATCTCATTCTCGAGGGAAATACCATCTACGAACTCGACCCGGTCTGCCTGCAGAGAAAACACCACCTGCCGCCGAAACGCGTGAATGCCGGAAGCGGAATGACGGAAACCGAAACGGACAAGGCAAAATGTCAATGTGAGAATCAATACAAAAATCAATGTTACGGAATCTGTCCCGAAAGGAGAAATCTGTCTGACAACCCCGTTCTTAACCATAGATGCCACCGGAACAGGAAGCTCGGTATGATACTTGGCGTGCTCATACTGGCAGGCCGGCAGGGGAAAGAAAGGGAGTATTTGCCATCCGAAAAGTCCTGTTAATACTCGTTAAATAGAAAATAGAGTTGCGCCCGTAACATCAAAGAACCTTCTTACGTAAAAGTGACGCCCTGCCTTTCGACGGGGCGCCACAGAAATTAAAAAAATGTGGAAATCTTTGGATGGTATTCTGTAACTATTTATGGTAAGATGGTTCACAAAGACGAGCTTATGCAAAACTGGGAGATTGCAAAAGAAAAAAAGCCACTCAAGAGAATGAATCCATTAAATGAATATTGGTCGGACACACTGCCATATTATAGAAATATAAAGAAGGAGGGAGTTTGCTGTGGTTGAAATTTCAAAAAAAGACTGGAAGCTATACCGTGAGAGGCTGCCGAAATGGCAGGAGCATTTCATGGAAAGGCTTACGAAAAAATATATTGAGTTGCTGAGTAGTCCGGGGAAAGCGTCAGATCACTTTTGGGAGCTGGAGGAGCGGATTCGTAAGGACAAGAAGAGTCCAGGAGTTCAGCTACGGGTAACAAAATCGGATGCACTATGGGATATTGCTTCTTTCGTAGGCAATGGAATCATTACCATGGACGAGTTAGAAGGGTTTAGCGAGGATCTGATTGACGCAGTCAAGCTAATCCTGAGAAGATAGGATTTAGGAATGATTCTGCGGATCTTGCCCCTGTAGTAGAAATTTGTTGGATGTCAATGTGGAATCCGTGTTCTTGATGCAGCCGGAGGGCGTGCTTGCCATCTGTCCTGAGTATTTACAGGAGGATGATGCTTATGAGTACATATGAGGAATTAATGGTCATATTGACGATAGGTCTTTTGATTGTTGCGATTCTTAATCTGAAAAGTAAGTAAGCCGCCCTGTCCCTTGGCACGGATTAATGGCGACTTATTTACTATAAATCAAATTGAATTGATCAGCCGGGACGGATAGGCTTTATCTATCTTCCGGCTGTATGATTTGTTACACTTATTGTAGCAGAAGGAAGAGGAATGTCAATATAAGAATAAAAGAGATTTTTTAAGCAATGGTGGTATAGAGCTGTCACATCAAATGGTGTGGCAGTTTTTTTCTGCCTTTTTACAAAGGCTGATCTGTGTCAGATGGTACATAATTAAGGATATCATCTACATTGCAGTTAAGAATAAAACTTTTAGTACTATTTATGATAGAGTATTGACGAAAACCTATCATAAGGTTATAATGATGATGAAAAGATAAAAACATATTATATGCTCTGCGGAGGATGAAATATTGAATATAGATAAAAAAGATATAGAGCAGTATCTTTTTGAAATAAAAGAAGCTGTTGGAAAAGATAGATATCGGATTTCTAGGAATAGTAAACGAAAGGATAATGTTGATCTGTTTCTGGATTATGTAATTGATGAAGCGAGAGCAAAGGAAATTATATTGAGCCTGACTGCAAAGGATTTTTCCGAGATTCTTCAAAATGAACATAGAGGCTTTGAGCATGAAAGACTGTATGTATTTGGTAAAGATGTCACTCTGTTGGAGAGAAGTGGAAATGAAGAGAAAACAGTATCCCTTTATATTAAATTTAACAAGTTGGAGAAC
>DSLMC04103__coassemble_537_pt1 | contig 28232 bp, 24 predicted proteins | sample DSLMC04103__metabat2_low_PE_013 | metagenome-assembled genome bin DSLMC04103 | reverse complement strand
TCATAGAGAGGGATGGAGCCCGCCCGAACATGAGCGAGAAGCTCGGAAGAGCGGAGCGCGAATGGGCGAAGGATTGCGGGAGCATGAAATGCGGAGCAATCCGTGTATCATCATAGAGAGGGATGGAGCCCGCCCGAACATGAGCGAGAAGCTCGGAAGAGCGGAACGCGAATGGGCGGAGGATTGCGGGAGCATGGAATGCGGAGCAATCCGCTTATTATCACAGGGAAGGAAAAGGGGTATAAATATGAAATCAAAAGAGTTTATTCTGGCGCCGTCCATTTTATCCGCAGATTTCACGAATCTGGGGAGAGATGTGATCACTGCGGTGGAGGCAGGAGCACAATATATACACATTGACGTGATGGACGGAATGTATGTTCCGCAGATTTCTTTCGGAGGACCGGTCATCAAGGCGCTGCGGCCGTTCACGGATGCCGTGTTTGACGTGCATATGATGGTGGAAGAGCCGGGAAGGTATGTGGAGGAATACGCCCGCCTGGGAGCGGATATCATCACGGTGCACGCGGAAGCCTGCAAACATCTGGACAGAGTGATCCAGCAGATCAGGGCGTGCGGAAAGAAGGCTGCGGTTGCTCTCAATCCGGCGACGCCGCTCAGTGTCCTCGATTACGTGCTGGAGGAGATCGACATGGTGCTGCTCATGACAGTGAATCCGGGATTTGGCGGACAGAAATACATTTCCTACTGCGACGAAAAGATCCGCGCCCTTCGCGCGATGATCGATGAGCGGGGACTGGACGTCAGGATTGAGATAGACGGAGGAGTGAAAGCATCCAATATAAAACGGCTGGCGGACTGCGGTGTCGATATTTTTGTGGCAGGCTCCGCGGTCTTTGAGGGAGATATCACAGCAAATATGAAAGAGATCATGGAGCAGCTTGACTGAAAATATTTTCGGAGAGACTCTGTCAGACAGAGACAGAATCTGCTGCCGGAGCCTTTGATAAAGCTGTTTCAGAGGGCGGTGCGGCTGCCTGTGGAAGGAATAAAGAAAAGAGAGGTAAGAAAAAATGAGTGAATGTACACATGACTGCAGTTCCTGCAGCGAAAATTGCGCAGAAAGACAGGCAAAACCGGAAGATTTCCGTGTGAAGTTAAGTGAAGGAAGTTCCGTAAAGAAAGTGATCGGCATCGTATCCGGAAAGGGCGGCGTCGGCAAGTCCATGGTGACGTCCCTGCTGGCCTGCGCGACCATGCGGGAAGGATATAAGACCGCGATTCTGGACGGCGACATTACAGGTCCTTCCATCCCGAAGGCTTTTGGCGTCCATGAGAATCTGGTGGGAAATATTGACGGCCTCATCGTGCCGGGCTCCACCGCCATGGGCATCGATATGGTTTCCGTTAACCTGCTGCTCGCCAATGAGACCGATCCTGTCATCTGGAGAGGTCCGGTGCTCGGCGGTGTGATCAAGCAGTTCTGGGGAGAGACGCTCTGGCAGAATATTGATTACATGTTTGTCGATATGCCTCCGGGAACCGGCGACGTGCCGCTGACCATTTTCCAGTCCCTGCCGCTGGATGGCATCATCATCGTGGCTTCCCCGCAGGAGCTGGTCGGCATGATCGTGGAGAAGGCAGCCAACATGGCGCGGATGATGAACATCCCGATCCTCGGTCTGGTGGAAAACATGAGCTATGTGGAATGTCCGGACTGCGGAAAGAAGATTTACGTGTTCGGCGAGAGCCACATTGACGAGATCGCGGCGCAGTATCAGGTTCCGGTGCTGGCGAAGATCCCGATGGATCCGGAACTGGCGGCAGCCTGCGACGCAGGAAAGATAGAATTTACAGAAAGAGACTATATGAAAGATGCGGTGGAGCTTCTGAAGAAGCTGTAAGATCGCTGTGCGCATTTTCGGAAGAAAATGTGTCGGGCACAGCGCGCCGGCGGCAAAAAGGAAATGTCAGCCGGCGTGTAAGCCGCATCATGGAGGAATGAAGAGGAATAAATGAATAATAATAATCAGAACAATGACCCCAATAAGAGAAAGAATATCAGATCAGCGATCATTATGCTGGTGATCTGTCTGGGGCTTACCGTACTTTTTTCGACTGTGATGAACCGATATCGGAACGGGCAGCAGGAAAAGATCACGTATGACGAGTTTGTTGCCATGTTGGACAAAGATGAGATCAAGAGTGTCACATTGACGGACAGCCGGGTGCTCATTGAGCCGAAGGAGCAGGAGAATCCGCTGGTCAAGACCGTCTATTACACGGTGGTCTTTCCGGATTCGGAGCTGACCAACCGACTGCTGGCGGCGGATATTCAGTTTGAAAAACAGGACGATTCCGGTTCTTCACTTTTTACGCAGATCGTGGTGGGCTGGATTCTTCCGTTCGCTCTCATCTACGCCATGATGTTCTTTGTCATGAGGGGCATCGGCAAAGGCGGCGGTATGATGGGCGTCGGCAAGAGCAACGCCAAGGTGTATGTGGAAAAGAAGACCGGCGTCACATTTGCGGACGTAGCGGGGCAGGACGAGGCGAAGGAGACGCTCACCGAGATGGTGGACTTCCTGCATAATCCGGGCAAATACACCAAGATCGGCGCAAAGCTGCCGAAGGGAGCTCTGCTGGTAGGCCCTCCGGGAACCGGTAAGACATTGCTTGCCAAGGCGGTCGCCGGTGAAGCAAATGTACCGTTCTTCTCGCTGAGCGGTTCTGACTTTGTGGAGATGTTCGTCGGCGTCGGCGCTTCCCGTGTCCGCGACCTGTTCAAGCAGGCGCAGTCCATGGCTCCGTGTATCATCTTTATCGACGAGGTGGACGCTATCGGTAAGAGCCGTGACACGGCCTACGGCGGAGGAAATGACGAGCGGGAACAGACCCTGAATGCCCTGCTGGCGGAGATGGACGGATTTGATTCTTCCAAGGGTCTTGTGATCCTCGCCGCAACCAACCGTCCGGAGGTGCTTGATAAGGCGCTCCTGCGTCCGGGACGTTTTGACCGGAGGGTCATCGTGGAGCGCCCGGACTTAAAGGGACGTATCGAGACATTGAAGGTACATGCGAAAAATGTATTGATGGATGATTCCGTTGACTTTGAGGAGATCGCTCTGGCGACTTCCGGAGCGGTGGGTTCCGATCTTGCCAACATGGTAAATGAGGCGGCCCTCGGCGCCGTCAAGGCGGGACGTTCCGTGGTGACGCAGCAGGATCTGATGGAGGCCGTGGAGGTCGTCATCGCCGGTAAGGAGAAGAAAGACCGGATCCTCGGCGAGGAGGAGAAACGGATTGTTGCTTACCATGAGGTGGGACATGCGGTGGCGATCGCCGTGCAGAAAAAGACGGAACCGGTACAGAAGATCACCATTGTTCCGAGAACGATGGGCGCCCTCGGTTACACCATGCAGATGCCGGAAGAAGAGCGTTACCTCATGAGCAAAGAACAGATGCTCAGCGAGCTGGTAGGACTGTTCGGCGGCCGTGCGGCGGAGGAAGTGGTTTTTGATTCTGTCACCACCGGCGCATCCAATGATATTGAGCGTGCCACTCAGATCGCCCGTGCCATGGTCACCCAGTACGGTATGTCCGATGCGTTTGGGCTGATGGGACTGGAATCGGTGCAGAGCCGTTATCTGGATGGTCGTCCGGTCATGAACTGCTCTGATGCCACGGGAGCCCTCATTGATGAGGAAGTCAAGAAGATTCTGAAGGATGCTTATGATAAGGCGCTCGCCATCATCCGCGAAAACCGCGCGGCCATGGATGAGATTGCCGCCTTCCTTCTGGAAAAAGAGACCATCTCCGGCAAGGAGTTTATGAATATCTTCCGCAAATACCGCAGGGAAGAACCGGAAAAATTGCCGGAAACCGCGTCGTCTGAAGACACGGCAACAACATCGGAATCGGCAAAAGAGGAGACAGGCGAAACGAAACAGCCGGAAACTGTGTCGTCTGAAGATGCGCCAACAACATTGGAACCGGCAAAAGAGGAGACAGGCGAAACGAAACAGCCGGAAACCGCATCGTCTGACGATACGGCAGAGACATTGGAACCGGCAAAAGCGGAGACAGAAGAAATAAAATAAGTCGTGCGCGGCAAATGATACCGGCTGCCGTGCCGGTACATCTGCCGAGATAAAAAATATCTGATTCCCGGGGATCCTTTGTGGATTTCCGGGTCTTTTTGTACGATACGTCCGATAGGCGGCCGCCATGCCTGTATGGCTGTCTGTTGGGCAACGGACACCGGCCGGGAACAATTGCCAAAGAAAAAAGAAAGCGGATGCAGGCCGCATACAATATATAAGAACAGGAGGGAGAGACTGCCATGTTTGATATTCAGGAGGAATTAAAAAAGCTGCCTGCCAAACCGGGGGTTTATCTGATGCACAATGCTCAGGACGAGATTATTTATGTGGGCAAGGCGCGGGTACTCAAAAACCGGGTGCGGCAGTATTTTCAGAGCAGTTATAAGCGAAGTGTGAAGATAGAGCATATGGTTTCTCATATCGCATATTTTGAATATATCATCACGGACTCGGAGCTGGAGGCGCTGGTTCTGGAGTGCAACCTGATCAAGGAACACAGGCCGCATTACAACACCATGCTGAAAGACGATAAGAGCTATCCGTATATCCGGGTGACGGTACAGGAAGAGTATCCCCGGATTCTTTTCTGCAGAAATGTAAAGAGAGATAAGGCAAAGTACTTCGGACCTTACACGAGCGCAGGCGCGGTGAAGGAGACGATTGAGTTGATCCACAAGGTATATAAGATCCGGAACTGCCACCGGGTTCTGCCGCGGGATATCGGAAAGGAAAGGCCGTGTCTCTACTATCAGATCAGACAGTGTGACGCTCCCTGCCAGGGGTACATTTCCAGAGAACAGTACCGGGAAAGTGTGGAGCAGGCCCTGCGTTTTCTGAATGGAGACGATAAAAAGATCCTGAACGATCTGGAAGAAAAAATGAAGGCGGCGGCCGCGGCCATGGAATTTGAGGAGGCGGCGGAGTACCGGGACCTGATCAACAATGTGAAACGGATTGGAGAGAAGCAGAAGATCAACGATACCGGTGGGGACGACCGGGATATCATCGCGCTGGCCAAGGCGGGCGACGAGGCGGTGGTCTCCATCTTCTTTATCCGAAATGGAAAGCTGCTGGGAAGAGATCATTTTCATATGGGCGGCATCGGGGACAGCGAGAAGAGTGAGATCCTGATGGACTTTGTAAAGCAGTTTTATATGGGAACGCCGTTTATCCCGAGAGAGATCCTTTTGCAGGAGGAGGTGCCGGACAGCGAGATCCTCGAGAAATGGCTGTCAGATAAGCGGGGAGGCAAAGTGAGCCTTCTCACACCGAAACGGGGTACCAAACATAAGATGATGGAGCTTGCTTACAAAAATGCGCAGAATGTTCTGATCAAAGACAGCGAAAAATTAAAGAGGGAGGAACACCGCACCATCGGCGCCGTCCACGAGCTGGAACAGCTGCTGGGTATCCGGGGGCTGAACCGGATGGAAGCTTTTGATATCTCCAATACCAATGGCTATGAAAATGTGGCGTCCATGGTTGTTTTTGAAAAAGGAAAAGCGAAAAAGAGTGATTACCGCAAGTTCAAGATCCGCACGGTGGCGGGACCGGATGATTACCGGTGCATGGAGGAGGCGCTCACCCGGCGTTTCTCTCACGGGATCCGGGAGAAGGCGGAGCGGGAAGAAAAGGGACTGGATACAGACCTTGGAAGCTTTACCCGTTTTCCGGATATCCTGATGATGGACGGCGGCAAGGGGCAGGTCAATGTGGCGCTTCGGGTGCTGGAAGATCTGGGGCTGTCCATACCGGTCTGCGGAATGGTGAAGGATGATTTCCATCGCACGAGAGGTCTTTATTATAACAATGAGATTATTCAGTTTCCGAAAAACTCAGAGGCATTTCGCATGATCACCCGCCTGCAGGACGAGGCGCACCGCTTTGCCATCGAATACCACAAAAGTCTGCGGAGCAAGGGACAGGTCCACTCGGTCCTTGACGATATCAAAGGCGTGGGCCCGGCGAGAAGAAAGGCGCTCATGCGTCATTTCAAAGATATTGAAAAGATCCGCCAGGCATCCCGGGAGGAACTGATGGAGGCGGACGGGATCACCGCCCGTGTAGCAGACGAAATATTTTCCTTTTTTCACGAAAGTGCCGCTGTAAAAAAAGAACCCACTGTGATACAATGATGATATCATATCATCACTGAGGACAGGATTTTAAGAATGATCGATAAAGGAGCAAGGCATGTATAAAGTAACATTAACACAGATTATCGAAAAAATGGAACTGAAAAATCTTCTGCCGGATATTGATACTGACAGCATCAACGTCAATCAGTCCGGGGTCAACCGGATCGCACTGCAGCTGGCCGGTTTTTTTGAGCATTTTGACTCCGAGCGTATTCAGGTGATCGGCAAGGTGGAATACGCCTATCTGGAGCAGTTTGACGAGAAGCATATGATCCCGATCTATGAGAAGATCTTTGAGAGCAAGATCCCGTGTATCGTTTTCTGCCGGGGACTGGAACCGAGCGACGCGATGCTTGATATCGCGGAGCGCGCCGGTGTGCCGATCCTCATCACATCCATGACCACTTCGGACTTTATCGCCAGTGCGGTCCGCTGGCTCAGCGAACAGCTGGCGCCGCGCATCTCCATCCACGGCGTGCTGGTGGATGTGTACGGGGAGGGCGTCCTGATCATGGGCGAGAGCGGTATCGGAAAGAGCGAGGCGGCTCTGGAGCTGATCCGCCGGGGACATCGCCTAGTGTCCGATGATGTGGTGGAGATCCGGAAGGTCAGCAACGATACGCTGATCGGAACTTCCCCGGACATCACGAGACATTTTATCGAGCTTCGTGGTATCGGTATCGTGGATGTAAAGAGCCTGTTCGGCGTGGAGAGTGTGATGCTGAACTCCAGCATCGACATGGTCATCCGCGTGGAGGACTGGAACAGAGAGGCGAATTACGACCGCCTCGGTCTGGAGGAGGACTATATCGAGTTCCTCGGCAATAAAGTGGTCTGCTACTCCATTCCGATCCGTCCGGGCCGCAATCTGGCTGTCATCGTGGAGTCCGCCGCGATAAACTTTCGCGCCAAAAAAATGGGCTATAATGCCGCGCAGGAGCTTTATAACCGTGTGACCTGCAGTCTTAAAAAATCACAGGAAGAGGATGAGCAGGAATCCGGGACGAAATAACAGATTCCCGGAAAGTTGTGGGAGCATAAGAGAGAAATGTCTGCGGTGATCCTGGCAACAAACAGCAGCGTCACGGCAGCGGGAAAGGAAGAATATTATGAAAAAATATGCATTTGGAGCGGATATCGGAGGAACAACCGTCAAGCTTGGTCTGTTTACAGTGGAAGGTGAACTTCTGGATAAGTGGGAGATTCCGACGAGAACAGGCGGCGAGTACGATATTCTGCAGGATGTGGCGGATTCCTGCCGGGAAAAGATGGAGCAGAAAGGACTTTCCGCAGATACGTTTGCCGGCATCGGTATCGGTGTGCCGGGACCGGTGCGGGAGGACGGTTCTGTGGATGTCTGCGTTAATCTCGGCTGGGGAAAGAAGCAGGTCAGAGATGAGATGGCGGCGGCGCTCGGCATGGCAGTCGCTGTGGCCAACGATGCCAATGTGGCAGCCCTCGGCGAGATGTGGCAGGGCGGCGGCAAAGGCTATGAAAATGTAGTCATGGTGACGCTTGGTACCGGTGTCGGCGGCGGGATCATCGTGGGAGGAAAAGTGATCTCCGGCGCGCACGGTTACGGCGGAGAGATCGGGCACATGTGCATCAATACGCACGAGACGGAGTACTGCAACTGCGGGAAGAAGGGCTGTCTGGAACAGTATGCTTCGGCTACCGGTATTGTCCGCATGGCAAAGAAAGCGCTGGCGGCATCGGAGGAGGATACGGTACTGCGTCGGGCGGATTCACTGACAGCAAAGGATGTGCTCGACGCGGCAAAGTTCGGGGATGCGTTTGCGGTTCGTCTGACGGAAGAGTTCTGCCGGAGACTGGCGAGGGGGCTGTCCTTCATTTCCTGCGTGACCGACCCGGATATCTTTGTCATCGGCGGCGGCGTCTCCAAAGCGGGAGAGATCATCACAAAAACAGTGGAAAAACATTTCGCGGACTTTGTTTTCGGAAGTCAGAAAGATACAAAATTTGGTCTTGCAATTCTGGGAAATGATGCAGGAATTTACGGATGTGCGAAATTAATCATTGAAAACGCATAAATATTTGGCGTTTTATATAAAGGCAGACACAAAGTCTGCCTTTATTTCGTGTTTTTTAATTATTGTGATTCCAGTAGAAGTAGAGTATCATATAGTATATAACTACATATGGTATGGAAAATATCATTTTCCTCAAGGAATCAGAATAGACTTTCATTGAGGAAGGCTGCCAGATGTCGTAAGAACGAGACTTGAAGTTAATAGGAGATATCATGATACAGCAGGAATTCTGTCAGAAAATTAAACAACAGCTCACAACAGGAACCCTTTTGGAACAGGAATTAATGAGCAGGCATACCAGCTTCAGAATCGGTGGCCCGGCGGATTATTTTGTAGAGCCGGCCAGTGTTGATGAGCTTGCAGGTGTACTGTCTTTAGCCCGCCAGGAGAAGGTTCCGTTTTTTATTGTGGGAAATGGCAGTAATTTACTCGTATCGGACGAAGGCTTCCGTGGGATGATTGTTCATACGGGAGGCAGCCTGCGCAGCATTTCCGTGGAGGGTGATGTGATTTATGCTCAGGCGGGAGCACTGCTCGGCGCAGTTGCCGGTGCGGCGCTTGAAGCCGGACTCACCGGCATGGAGTTTGCCGCGGGGATTCCGGGTACTCTCGGTGGAGCGGTATGTATGAATGCCGGCGCGTACGGCGGAGAGATGAAAGATATTCTTCTGGATGCGGAAGTTCTGACACAGGACGGAGAGCGTCTGGTGATTCCGGTGGAGGAGCTTGATCTTTCCTACCGGCACAGTATCATTTTTGAGAAGAATTATATTGTGCTGGCGGCACATATTCGTCTCTCAAGGGGGGATAAAACACAGATTAGAAACAGAATGAATGAGTTGGCAGGGGCACGAAAGGAAAAACAGCCTTTGGAATACCCGAGTGCCGGAAGTACATTTAAGCGTCCGGAAGGTTACTTTGCCGGAAAGCTGATTCAGGATGCCGGACTCAAAGGATATACTGTTGGCGGCGCGCAGGTCTCCGAGAAGCACAGCGGTTTTGTGATCAATCGGGGAGGCGCCACAGCGGAGGAGGTCCGTTTTCTCATCAGACAGGTGCGCAGTAAGGTGAAGCAGCAGTTTGGTGTGGAGCTGGAACCGGAAGTCCGCATGCTGGGATTTACGGATACAGAGGTGACAAAGTGAGATTTGTGATAGTTTCCGGAATGTCGGGGGCGGGAAAAAGTACAGCCCTCCATATGCTGGAGGATATGGGATTTTTCTGTGTGGATAATCTGCCGGTGGCGCTTCTTCCCAATTTCGGGCAGATCGCTTTTGACCGGAAGATCGATGTGAACCAGGTTGCCGTCACGGTGGACATTCGAAGCGGCGACGCCCTGGAAGGGCTGTCGGAGCAGTTGGATGTTCTGCGGGAAGTGGGGATCCGCTATGAGATCCTGTTTCTCGATGCCGATGACGCGACGCTCGTCATGCGTTACAAGGAGACCAGAAGAACCCATCCGCTTGCGGGAGAAGGCCGCGTGGAGAGCGGGATTCTCGAGGAGCGCAGGCTCATTTCTTTCATTAAAGAGCAGGCGGATTATATTATAGACACTTCTTCCCTGCTTACCCGTGAACTGAAGCAGGAACTGGAGAAGATTTATGTCGGGGAGGAGAACTACGGTAACTTTATCGTGACCTTTCTCTCTTTTGGATTTAAATATGGGATTCCCGCTGATACGGATCTGGTCTTTGACGTCCGTTTTCTTCCGAATCCATACTATGACCCGGATCTGCGGGCGCTGACCGGCAATGACAAGGCGGTGCAGGACTATGTGCTCGGATGTGGGGACGCGCATATTTTCCTGGATAAGCTGGAGGATATGCTCAAGTTTCTGATTCCGTTGTATATGGATGAGGGAAAGTATCATCTGATCGTGGGCATCGGATGTACGGGAGGCAAGCATCGTTCCGTCACCATGACCAATGCGATTTATCAGAGGATGAAGAAGCTGCCATACAGCATCCGCATGGAACATCGGGATATCACCAATGATTGATCATAAAACAGGGAGGCAGAAGTGAGATGTCATTTTCCTCAGATGTGAAGGAAGAACTGGTTCATCTGTCGGGACATGAACTGCACTGCGTAGTGGCGGAACTGGCAGCTGTGCTCAGCTTCAGCGCAGAGATCTCCTGCTCGGAGGACAGCGGATATTCCATTATCCTGGAGACGGAGAACATCGCGGTGGCAAAGCGGGTGTATCTTCTGCTGAAAAAAGCATTTCGTTTTCAGCCGAAGGTAGTGGTGTCACGCCATGAAAGCGGAAAGAAAAGTCATATATTCACCATTCTGGTGGAGGGAGCGGCAAATGTTCTGCAGGTGTTGAAGACAGTCGGACTGATGAACAACCGGGGGCAGATGGATGAGGAGGAGTATCTCATCGATAATCCTGTTTTGCAGAGGACCTGCTGTCGGAGAGCTTTTCTGCGGGGAGCGTTCCTTGCGGCGGGCTCAGTCACAGATCCGGAGAGAAACTATCATTTTGAGATCGCCTGTCAGGACGGACGAAAGGCGGAACAGCTCCGGGACTTTATGTTGTTTTTCGGGCTGGAGGCAAAGATCGTACTCCGCAAAAAATATCATGTCGTATATTTGAAGGAAGGGTCGATGATCTCGGATGCCCTCAACATCATGGAAGCGCACGTCGCCATGATGAAGTTTGAGAATATACGAATCGTCAAGGATGTGCGGAACTCCGTGAACCGGAGAGTGAACTGCGAGGCGGCGAACATCAACAAGACAGTTTCCGCAGCCCGCAAACAGATAGAAGATATTGAATATATCAGAAAAACTGTCGGATTGGAGAAATTACCGGAGAACCTGCGGGATGTCGCCTATGCCAGACTGGAGGAGCCCAACGCGGCTCTCAAGGAACTGGGAGAGATGCTTCATCCGCCGGTGGGAAAGTCCGGTGTGAATCATAGATTGAGAAAGCTGGGTCAGATGGCGCAGCATCTGCGAGAAGGTGGGCGCATTTAGCCCGTTTACAAAGTAGGAGGTAAAGAATGATTACAAAGAGGATGGAAATAAAAATTCCAACAGGTTTGGACCCGAGTACGATTGCCATGTTTATACAGACAGCCAGCCAGTATGACAGCCGGGTGTACATTGAAGTGGAAAACAAAAAGGTCAATGCCAAGAGTATCATGGGAATGATGACGCTGGGACTGGCAGCTGGTGAGGAGATCACTGTTTCCGCAGCCGGTGATGATGAGCAGCAGGCGATTGAACATATCGAGCGTTATCTCAATAACGAGATAAAAGCACAGTAAACGTGTTGTATATTTGGCGTACAGCTTTTCATACAGAGAATCTATAACGAAAAAGGCGGCAGAGTCATGAAAAACCGGCCTTCCGAAGTCAGAGACTGACAGAAAAGACCGGCTTGCGAAAAAGACTCTGCCGTTTTTTTATTTTATGGAAACCGCTCGTTTCTGTGAAGCTTATTCCGTTTTCAGCGCTGCCAGCCCGTAATAGCTGTAAAGCAGATCCTCGTCCAGGGAGAGCAGCGTCCACTTCCCGTTCTCAATCCCGAAGACGATGCTGCTGTCCGTCTCCGTGGTCGGAGCTGAGGCGCGAAAGTCTTCGTAGAGGGAGGCGAACAGATCCTCATCCTCGTCATGTTCTCTGCTGTCTTCCCCGCCTTTGTGGCTGCGGCCGGAAAAGATGGAAGAGAAGAAATCCTGCAGGCTGTCCCAGAAGGAAGCGTCGGAAAGACTGTTCTCAACTTCCCCGGCGATCGCCTCCGGCAGGGCGGAGAAATCGGTATTTTCCGTGTGAACGAAAACTTCACAGCGATTGTAGGTAGTCTGCGTGCCGGTGATCTCATAACTGGCAGACTGGATGATCTCATCGCAGAGAGCGTCCGTGTCAATGGTGATGCCGGCGCGCTCCAGAAGACCGTCAATTCTATATTCTTCCAGCGCATTCCGGACATAATCATCAACGTATTCCCGGATATCCGGGTTCTCCTGCAGGGCCGGAGGCAGATAAGAGGAATCCACAGAAGAAAAATCCATCGATTCCGCCATGGAAAAAATCTGCCGGACGGCTCCCTGACATCTCTCTTTGACCTGATTTATATAGAAGAAATAGCCGCCCAGACCCGCTCCGATGAGAAGGAAAAAAATCAGAAGGAGAAGAAGCCACCGACGGCGTTTTCGTCTGGATTTCTTCGGGCTGTCTCCGGATGCAGGGTTGTCTGCCTGCTCTGTCTTCTCCTTTCTCCGGCGGGAGGAAGAAGTGACCGGGGTATACCGGGCGTTGCTTAACGGCTGCCCGCAGGACGAGCAGATCGTCTCCTGCTCATCATAGGGTTTGCCGCAGTTTGGACATTTCATGATCGTAAAACCCCCCTTTTTGTGTCTGTGTGGTACCTCAGTATAGATAATAATCACGGATGTGTCAAGAACCGTCTTTTTCTGTCATTTGCCGTAGGTGACAAATGTCATATGATAAAAGTGATATTTATCTCTGATATCTATGACGTTTGTGATGTGCGCCGCAATCAAAAATTTGTTATAGTACGTCTTAAAAGAAATGTAAGATTCTGCGAAGAATTTTAAAAAAATGTTAAGACTTGAAAAAAGTCATGTTTCAGAATATTTTGTGAGTGAAAGGAATCTGTTCTGGGCAAAGTAAAAGAAAAGGAGGGTTGGAAAATGATCTATACAGTTACATTTAATCCGGCGCTTGATTATGTGGTATTTTTGGACGGACTGAAATTGGGAGAGATCAACAGAGCCACAAGAGAGTCCATTTTTTATGGCGGCAAGGGAATTAACGTTTCCACCATTTTAAATATGCTTGGCATGGAGACGACAGCGCTGGGCTTCGTGGCCGGTTTTACAGGGAAAGCCATTGAGGAAGGACTGGCAGCGGAAGGAATGCATACGGATTTTATCCGTCTGCCGGAGGGCAATTCCAGAATCAATGTGAAGGTAAAGCACGGCGATGAGACCGAGATCAACGGGCAGGGACCGGTCATCACGAAAGAGGCGCTCGACGCTCTGTTTGAAAAACTGAGCGCGTTGAAAGACGACGATATCCTTGTGTTGGCAGGCAGTATCCCGAACACGCTGCCGGAAGATATTTACGAGAAGATACTTGCGGCTCTCGCAGGGAAAGAGACCCGGATCGTGGTGGACGCCACAAAGGATCTGCTGTTAAATGTCCTTAAATATCATCCGTTTCTGATCAAGCCAAACAACCATGAGCTGGGTGAGATGTTTGATACCGTCTGTGAGACAAAGGAGGACATTGAATATTATGCCAGAAAGCTGCAGGAAAAAGGAGCGCGCAACGTTCTCATCTCCATGGCGGGCGACGGAGCGATCCTGATTACCGAGGACGGAGCGAGCATCCGGATGGGAACACCGAAGGGCAAGGTGATAAACTCTGTCGGCGCGGGAGACTCCATGGTGGCAGGCTTTGTGGCCGGCTACTTAAAGAGCGGAAGTTATGAGGAAGCCCTGAAGACCGGAACGGCGGCGGGCAGCGCCACCGCATTTTCCGAAGGACTGGCATCCCGGGAGATGTTCGAAGAAATGCTGGCGCAGCTGTAAGCCTGTATGTTCCGGCGACAGAGCCGGGAACATGATAATACAAAACCGTCAGAGGGGAAATTTCGGATAAAGAAATGTACAGCGCGGAAAACGTGTCACGGAAAATGCGCGGTATAAAACTATGAGTCACATATAAAACAATACGAAAAAGGAGAATCGTTATGAGAATCGTTGATTTATTAAAAAAAGATGCGGTTGTGTTACACGCGGACGTCTCCACCAAAGAACAGATGCTTGACCTGCTGATCGATCTTCACAGCAAGGTTGGAAATGTTTCTGACAAGGCAGAGTTCAAAAAGGGGATATTGCAGAGAGAATCCGAAGGACCGACTGCGATCGCAGATGGGATCTGCATTCCGCATTCCAAAAACAGCGCGGTGAAACAGCCGGGTATCGCGGCTATCACGGTGCCGCAGGGAGTAGACTGTGATGCGCTGGACGGACAGCCGTCGAATCTGTTCTTTATGATCGCGGCGCCGGCAGAAGGCTCTGACGTTCATCTGGAGGCGCTTTCCAGACTGTCCACGATCTTGATGGATGCGTCATTTCGAGAGCGTCTTCTCAAGGCAGAAGATGTGGATACTTTCCTGAAGGATATTGATGAGAAAGAGACCGAGAAGTACGGCGGCGCAAAGGAGAAGAAAGATATCGTGGAAGCTCCGGAAGCGCCGGCGACCGGTTACCGGGTACTTGCCGTGACCGCCTGTCCGACAGGAATCGCCCACACTTATATGGCAGCGGAAGCGCTGGAAGAAAAAGGAAAAGAACTGGGAATCCCGTTAAAAGCGGAGACGAACGGTTCCTCCGGCGCGAAAAACGTGCTGACAAAAGAAGAGATTGCGGCCTGTGACGGTATCATTATCGCGGCGGACAAAAATGTAGAGATGGCCCGGTTTGACGGAAAACCTGTGATCAAAGTGAAAGTATCCGACGGCATCCACAAACCGCAGGAACTGATCGAAAAAGTGGTAAACGGCGAAGCGCCGATCTACCATCATCAGGGAGGCGCCGACACGGGAGCCTCAGAGGGAGACGGCGAAGGCATCGGCCATCAGATTTATAAGCATCTGATGAACGGCGTATCCCATATGCTGCCGTTCGTTATCGGCGGCGGTATCCTCATTGCCATCGCCTTTCTGCTGGATGATTACAGCATCGACCCGTCCAACTTCGGTATGAACACACCGGTGGCAGCCTTCTTTAAGACGGCGGGAAATGCGTCCTTCGGCTTTATGTTGCCGATCCTTGCCGGATATATCGCCATGAGTATCGCGGACCGTCCGGGATTGATGGTCGGTTTCGTGGGCGGCTATCTTGCCAACGCGGGCACCACATTTGCCTCCGCGTTTAACTCGGATATCAGTGTGATCTCCGGCGGTTTCCTGGGCGCATTGTTCGCCGGTTTCGTGGCAGGTTACCTGGTGCTTCTTCTTGAGAAAGCGACAGAGAAACTTCCGGCTTCCATGGACGGTATCCGTCCGATGCTCATCTATCCGGTCATCGGACTTTTAGGAATCAGTGTCATTATGCTGGCAGTCAATCCGTTCTTCTCCTGGCTGAACCAGCTGCTGTCCAACGGACTGAATTCTCTCGGCGGAGCGAACTCCATCGTGCTGGGTCTCGTTGTGGCAGGTATGATGTCCATCGACATGGGCGGCCCGTTCAACAAGGCGGCGTATGTCTTTGGTGCCGCAGCGCTGGCATCTCAGTCAGACAGCGGTTACATGATCATGGCGGCTGTTATGGTCGGCGGTATGGTTCCTCCGATTGCCATTGCGATCGCATCCTGGGCATTTAAGAGTAAATTTACGGACAACGACCGCAAGGCAGCTCCGGTCAATGCGATCATGGGTCTGTGCTTCATCTCCGAGGCAGCGATTCCTTACGCAGCTGGCGACCCGCTTCATGTGATCCCGTCCTGCGTGGTCGGTTCCGCGGCGGCAGGCGCACTGTCCATGGCCTTTGGCTGTACACTGATGGCTCCACACGGCGGAATCTTCGTATTCCCGGTTGTGGGAAATGCACTGATGTATATCGTGGCATTGCTGGTCGGCTCCATTATTGGAGCAGTGATGCTCGGATTGTTAAGAAAACCGGCGGCAAAATAAGTCAATGATAAGTACAGCTGTAAAAAAGCAGCTGCGGCAGAGTTCCTTTGCCGTAAAATAGCAATAATATCTTCTCTATCATATAAAAAAAGGTACCGGCTGCGAGACAGCAGAATCGGGACAAAAAGCAGGCAGCGCAGACCGCGAGGGATGCGCTGCCTTTTCACGTCTGGAAAACGGTGTTTCTGTGCGATATATGCTCTGCGGGGCTCCTGCCGCGGGGATCAGGTAGATTCGCAGAAAATAAGTTTGACCATTTGCCTGTGAAATTTTATAATTAAGAAGAAAAATGAAGGAAAAGTAATGATACCGTTATTGACGCGGTAAATGCGTCAGAAAAGGAGAAAAAATGGGTGTACGATATCGAAGAATATTCTGGACTCTGCTGCTGCTCATCAACATGGCGGTGGTGAGCGTGGTGGGGTATCTGCATGTGAGCGGAAAAGATTTTTCTGTGAGTCAGAAGGAGAACTCTCATCTGATCGGGCTCAGTTACATGACGATGAATAACGAGTTCTATAAGATCATGAGTGAGGAGATCAATGCGAGGATCGAGGCGGAAGGTGACCGGATGGTCATGCGGGATCCTGCCCTTGATGTGGAGCGGCAGATCACGCAGATCGAGGAGATGCTCACCATGGGGATCGATGTGCTGGTGCTGACGCCGGTGGATTCGGAAAAGATCGTGGATGTGCTTCGAAAAGCAAAGAAGCAGGGCGTGTACATTGTGGTGCTGGATACGGGCGTCTCGGATCAGACGGTGGCGGACTGCACGATCACCTCGGACAACTACGGCGCCGGCGTAGCCGTGGGGGAGTATTTTCTGTCAAAAAAACAACAGGCACGGGTGGTGGTCATGACCCATCAGGCAGCCCAGTCCGGAAGAAACCGGGTGCAGGGATTTCTTGACACAGTGGCAGGATCGGAAGATATCAAAATCGTAAAAAGCATTGAATGCGAAGGTCAGACAGAGATCGCCATGCCGGGGATGCGGTCAGCTATCGAGACAGGGACAGACTTTGATACGGTCTTCTGCCTCAATGACCTGGCGACAGTGGGTGTCATCGCCGCACTGGAGGAAAAGGGGATGCTGGACAAGGTGGGAGTCTACGGGGTGGATGGCTCACCGGATGCCAAGGCGCTCATCCATGAGGGGATGATGCAGGCGACGGTAGCGCAGTTTCCGTCGGAGATCGGAAAGACGGCGGCGGAAAATATTTACCGTCTGCTGGAAGGAGAGCCGGTGGAGAAGATGACGCGGATCCCGGTTCGGCTTGTCGATAAAGAAAATGTGGATTCCTTCGGTACGGACCGCTGGCAGTAGAGCGGCCGCGCGCAGAAAAATGGCCGGGGGAAAGAGCCGCGAAGTACGTGTGGCTGCGATAACATTTCTAAAGAAGAGGGGAGAGAGTCAATGAGGGAGAGACAAGTATCGGATTATGTGCTGATCGCCATGAAGAATCTGAATCTTCTGATCATCCTGTCGCTGGTGCTGACGATGGCTGCCAGTATGCGGGGATACATACAGTCTGGAGAAGCGATGGATTTTATGAGGGAAGCGCGGGGATTTTCCTGGGCAGGATGGAAGATCATCGTGATGGCGGCGGCGCTTTATGCCGTCTGTCTGCTGGTCATGTACATACAGAGTGAGAGTACTACGGGACTGATCTGCAAAGTCTGTGTGGAGATCGTCCTGGGGCTGCTGCTCAGTTATCTGCTCGGTTTCAGCTATATGGGAGTGCTGCTCCTCATTCTGGCGGACGCCATGAAATACTTTCCCGGCTCGAAGATCCGGTTTCCGGTGGCGGTACTCATCTGTCTGCTGTATCTGTTTATCAACTATGATTTCATGTCGGCGTATTTTGATGTGATACCGCTGGACGTTTTCCTGGATTATTACGAGAGTGACGCGAGAGCATTTATCTCGGGGACGCAGAACGCGCTGAATGCTCTTAACACCTTTGTGTTTCTCGTGTATATGCTCTGTCTGTTATGGGCGCAGTTTGATGAGAAAGAACGGATCCTCAGTCTGAACCGGCAGCTGCATGAGACGAACAGCGAGCTGCAGCGGGCCAACCTGCAGTTGGAAGAGTACGCAAAGGAAGAGGAGCAGATGGTGGCGACCAGAGAGAGAAACCGTCTGGCAAGGGAGATTCATGACACGCTGGGGCATGCGCTCACGGGCATCATCACCGGAACAGAGGCGAGCATCGCGCTTCTGGATGTGGCGCCGGAGATGGCCAGGGAACAGCTGAAGGTCATCGTGGAGGTGGCCCGTCAGGGCATCACCGATGTGCGGCGGTCAGTGAAGGCGCTGCGGCCGGACGCGCTGGAAAAGTACGATCTGGAAAAAGCGATTCTGTCCACCGTGGAGGATATGAAAAAGGTATCCAACGTGGATATCGATTATCACTGTGACACATCCCTGCACGGTTTTAATAACGATGAGGAGGAGATCATCTACCGCATCGTGCAGGAGAGCATCACCAACGCCATCCGACACGGACACGCCACAGCAATCCGCATCGACATTCACCGGAACTACGGCACGCTTATCATGAAGATTCAGGATAACGGTATCGGGTGCGCGGATATCAAAAAGGGATTCGGTCTCCACCATATGGAGGAGCGGCTGGCGCTCCTGCAAGGCAGTTTATATTTCAGCGGAGAAAACGGATTTACCATCGAGGCATATATTCCGATCCGCTGGGGAGAGGAATCCGGCGAAGACAGCAGCGGGGAGGACGCATAAATGAAGGAGAATACAGAAGAGAGACAAAAAGGGGAGGGGACAGGTATGATAAAGGTACTGATCGCAGACGACCAGGAACTGATGCGGCAGAGTCTGCAGATTATTCTTGGCATGGAAAATGACATTGAGGTGAGCGGCGCGGTGGAAAACGGGCTGGAAGTCATCCGGGCGGTGCGTAAGGAGAAACCGGACGTTATTCTGATGGACATCCGCATGCCGGAGATGGACGGCGTCGTCTGCACCCAGATCATCAAGGAGAACTATCCGAATATCCGTATCATCATACTCACGACCTTTGATGACGATGAGTATGTCTTTAACGCCCTGAAATACGGAGCCAGCGGTTATCTGCTGAAAGGAATCTCCACAAAGGAGCTGGCAGAGGCTATCCGGAAGGTATACCATGGAACAGCCATGATCAATGAAGATATCGCTTCCAAGGTGGTAAAGCTCTTCTCGAAGATGGCACAGAGCAATCTCGCCATTCAGGTGGACGAGACGCAGACGGCGGATTTAAAGCCTGCCGAGTGGCGGATCATCACCCTGGTGGGACGGGGCATGTCCAACAAGGAAATCGCGGGAAAGCTGGGACTTTCGGACGGGAGCGTGCGAAACAGTTTGAGCACGATCCTGAGTAAATTAAATCTGCGGGACCGCACACAACTTGCCATCTGGGCCGTACAGACAGGAGCGGTCAACCGGGATCTGGAGGAGTGAGGAAGATGAAGGAGAAAGAATATGAGGGAGATGTCTGTGGAGACAAAAATCAAGGGCGGAGAGGACGATAGAAAGCCTGCAAAGGAGAAAAGAAATCTGCTGTTATGCATTTCCTGCGCCCTGCTCTGCCTGTTCATTTTTCTTTTATGGACCGGGCTGGAAAAGGAGATCATCGGAAAAGACCGGGACGTCCTGACAATCGGCGTGTTTTCGGACAGCTACTGGAACGTGCAGAACGGATATTCTTACCGGATTGTGGATGACGCCATCGAGGTGTTTGAGGAAGAACATCCCGGTGTGAAAGTGCAATATACAAGCGGGGTTCTGAAGGACGATTATTCTGAATGGATGGCAGAAGAGTTGATGGAGGAGAACGCGCCGGACGTATTCTTTGTGCTGGGCGATGACTTCAGCAGTTTTGTGGATGCCGGAGCGCTAAAAGAGCTGACTTCGTTTATGGAAGAAGACACGGATTTTCACACAGATGCCTTTTATTCCTCGGCGCTGGCCTGCGGCGCCGAGGGCGGGAGACAGTACGCCCTGCCCTTTGAGTGTGCTCCGAAGCTGATGTTTGTAAACAAAACGATACTGGATAGTGAAGGGATTCCAATGCCGGACAATGACTGGACCTGGGATGATTTTTATGCAATCTGTGAGAAAGTGACAAAAGATACGGACGGAGACGGAATGACAGATCAGTTTGGCGAGATTGGCTATACCTGGGTAGAAGCGCTGGAATCCAACGGTATCCGGCTGTTTGACCCGAAAGGGACGGAATGTCATCTGACGGAGCCGGGCGTTGAGGCAGCTCTTAATTTTATAGAGAAACTCAATGAACTGTCGGATGGCTATGAGGTTTCGGAGAGAGATTTTGATTTGGGAAATGTGGCGTTTCAGCCCATGTCTTTTTCGGAGTTTCGGGCGTATCAGCCGTATCCCCTCAGTGTGAAAAAATATTCCGGCTTTCAGTGGGGATGTATTCCGATGCCTTCCGGCAGTCAGGGAGATAATATCTCCACTCTGGATACCTTGCTTGTCGGTATGAATAAAAAGACGATTCATGCGGACTGGGCATGGGACTTTATGAAGATTCTTACCAGCGAGCCGAGGATTCAGGCGGAGATCTTTGATTATTCCGAAGGAGTCTCAGTCCTACGGTCGGTGACAGAATCGGAGCAGACCCTCCAAAGTCTTATCGAAGATTCCGGCAGTGAAGAGAGCCTGAATCTTTCTATTTTAAGCAAAGTGGTGGAGAAGTCGCTGGTTTCCATTCGCTTTCCGGGTTATCAGAGAGCCCGGGAGCGTGTCAGTGAGGCGGTCAGTGAGATCATCGAAGGGGATGGAAATATTAATATGGAGCTGATCATATGGAATCGGGAAATTAACCGCTTTCTGGAAGAACAAAATGACAGATAGATGTATAAGAAATACATGACTCGGAAAATGTGTTGTGAAAAATGCGGTAAAGATTACATTTTTCATAAGAAATTCTGACAAATGTAACATAAAACTCGTGACGCTTGTGAGATGAAACAGGCGTCATTTTTTTGTATATTTATATCAGAATCCAAGAGAGAAAGGATGGGAAAAAGAATGAAATATGTATTTTTAGTGAGTCACGGCGAGCTGGCCCACGGCATGCACACGGCTCTGGAAATGTTTTCCGGGGAAAACAGAGAAGACATCCTCTCCGTCGGTCTGAAAAACGGGATGGGCGCCGACGCCTTTGCCAATCAGGTTCGAGAGACGCTTTCCGTGGTGAAGCCGGAAGATGAGATTCTTCTTTTTGCGGATCTGGTCGGCGGTTCCCCGCTCACCAATGCGGCGAATGTGGTGGCGGAGATGGGGCTTCTTGAAAAGACCGTGATGTGCGGGGGAATGAATCTGCCTCTCGTATTAAACGCCGTCATCATGAAGGACACGATGGAGGCAGAGGAGCTGCTCGATTCCATCATGCCGGAAGCAAAGGACGCAGTGCGGCGGTTCTTTGTGGAGGCGGAAGACGCAGAGGAAGATATCTGATAAGAAAGAGAGTTAAAGGAGGATAAAAAATGGCAGTATCATTTATTCGTGTGGACGATCGTATGATTCATGGACAGACCTGTACAAGATGGGCGCTGGAGTACCCTTGCGACGGACTGATCGCCGTAAACAACACAGCGGCCAAGAATCCGGTGCTGAAAGCGGCGTACAAGAGCGCCAGCGGAAAGAAGACCTTTGTCTGGTCGCTGGATGATTTCAAGGCGAAATCCGATAAGGTCTTAAAGAGCAAAGATAATTATTTTCTGATCACAAAAAATCCGGTGGATATGAAAAAGATCCTCGTGGACCAGGGATTTAAGCCTGGCGTCAACACGGTGATCATCGGCCCTTGCAACGACAGACCGGGCGCCACGAAACTGGGCAATAACCAGTCCATCACCCAGGAAGAGGCGCAGGCGCTGGAAGATATCATGAACGCCGGATATGAGGTGGAGTTTGCTCTTCTTAAAGAGGAAGCCATCGGAAACTGGAAGAAATTCCGCGGACAATTTGGATTTCACTAGGGGAGGTACACGGTAATGGAAATTAGTTGGATACAGGCGATATTACTTGGATTATGTGCCTGCCTGTCCAGTATGCCTGGTATGGGAGGTTCATCCATCGGTAACTATACATTGGGAAGACCGCTGGTCGGAGGACTTGTCTGCGGTCTCATTCTCGGAGATATCACCACCGGTATTCTGGTGGGATGTGCGATGCAGGTGGTTTACATCGCTCTGGTAACGCCGGGCGGAACCGTCTCCGCTGACGTTCGTGCCGTCAGCTACATCGGTATCCCTCTCGCCATGGCAGCGCTCAGCAGTTACGGGCTGGACGCCGCGACATCAGAGGGAACGGCTCTTGCCACTTCCTTCGGTACGATGGTAGGAACGCTTGGTACCGTATTATTCTACGGAACGGCGACCATCAACCTGGTATGGCAGCATATGGGCTGGAGAGCTGTGGAAAAGAGACAGTACAAAAAACTGTATCTGATCGACATGGGACTTCCGTGGATCTCCCATCTGATCTGCTCTTTCATCCCTACCGTCATCATGTGTAAACTTGGAGCAGACGTCGTTGAGATGATCAAGACTGCGCTTCCGATGGACGGACTGGCAATGAAGACATTGTTCACCGTTGGTTCTCTTCTTCCTTGCGTAGGTATCGCGATTCTTTTAAAACAGATCGTCAAAAAGGCGACAGATTTCATTCCATTCCTGTTCGGCGTTGTTCTGGCAGCATCCCTCGGGGTGAATCTGGTTTCCGCAACAGTGATCGCGGGAATGTTCGCGATCATCACCTACAAACTGAAATTACTGCTTCTGACGAAAAACAGCGGAGCGGCTGACGACGATGATGAGGAGGAAATATGATATGGAAAAGAAATTATCCAAAAAAGCGTTGAGTAAATCTTTTCATAACTGGTACTACGGCCATCTGACCTGTTTCTCCCAGGAACATATGCAGACATTCGGCTATCTGTGTGCCATGCTTCCGCTGGTGGAAGAATTATATGATAACGAAGACGATAAAGCAAAAGCTATGAACACATACACGGCTTTCTTTAACACAGAGCCGCAGCTTGGTTCCGTCATCGTCGGAATCACAGCCGGTCTGGAGGAAGCGAGAGCAAGCGGACAGGACGATGTGGACGAGGAGACGATCAACGGTCTTCGTGCCGGTCTGATGGGTCCGATCGCAGGTATCGGCGATTCTCTGGTCGTTGGAACGATCATCCCGATCCTCCTCGGTATCGCCATGGGTATGTCCACAGGCGGTTCCCCGCTGGGCGCTATTTTCTACATTATCGTGTGGAACCTGTTTGCCTACTTCGGCATGAAATTCATGTATTATAAGGGATACGAGCTGGGCGGAAAGGCCGTTGATTTCCTCATCGGCGCCCAGGGCGAAGCGCTCCGTGACGCCATCACCACACTGGGCGGCATCGTCATCGGCGCCGTATCCGCCACATGGGTCAGTGTAAAAACATCGCTGCAGTTGATCAGCGCGGAGACCGGAGAGGCCTACGTGGTATTACAGGATCAGCTGGACGCCGTATTTCCAGGTTTACTGACTACGTTATTTATCATTTTCTGCTGGTTTTTAATGTCCAAAAAGCAGATGTCACCAATCAAAGTCATGCTTCTTCTGGTAGTGATCGCCTTTGTCGGCGTCCTTGTCGGATTCTTTGATCCGGGCCTGGCTTACTAAAAACGGGAGGGAACACCATGAACGTAAATGAAAAAAATAATATTATAAGAGAAGCGCAGCAGCAGACAGCGGCTCTCAAAAAAATCAGCCGGTGGAAAATGATCGCCATGGCTGTCTCCACCCTGGGGGTGGCGCTGGCCTACGCAGGTTTTGCCGGATTCATACAATCTCCTCCTCTTGGCGTTCTTGGTGTTGCCGTCACCGTGATCGCGGCGGGAGCGGCTCTTATTTTCAATCTGGGCTTGAAAAATGGCAGAAGAAATGTTACAAAGATGCTGAAAATATTGGAAGGAGACAGGACAGCATGAAATACAGATTACTATGCCTTGACCTTGACGGAACGCTCTTAGACAGCGAGAAGGTATTGCGCCCGAAAGAGATCGAAGCCATCCGGAGGGCGGCAGCGGCCGGCGCCCGCATTGTATTAAACTCAGCCAGAATGCCGGCAGGCGTGGAACCGACCGAACAGGCGCTGGGCGTTCCGTGCATCAAGATCTGCGACGGCGGTTCCTACATCCTGGATGGGAATACCTGCATAAGCTCTGTACATTTCTCCGCGCAGTCCATGAGGGACATTTACAGAAAATGTGCGGTCAAATATCAGATCAACCTCTGGATCTTTCAGGACAGAGACTGGTATGTCACAGGAATGGACGACCGCACCCGGAAGGAGATCGAGATCATCGGATGCCGCCCGCAGTTTGCCGATGCGGAAGAACTGGCGGACCGGTGGGAAGCAGAGAAGACCGGACCGAGCAAGCTTTTGCTTAATGCCAGGCCGGACGTGATCGACAAGATCAAAGGAGAGATGGAGGAAAATATCCGACAGGGAATCTGGACGGACATCTCCATGGCAAAGTCTGCCGACTTCTTTCTGGAGATCTTTCCGGCCAACATTGACAAAGGGTCAGTCCTTCGCAGTGTCAGCCAGCTTGAAAACATTCCGCTTTCCGAGACGGCAGCCTTTGGCGACCACGAGATGGATATCCCGATGATCCGCGCCGCCGGTCTCGGCGTAGCCATGGAAAATGCGGTGCCTCCGTTAAAAGACATCGCCGATTACATCACCCTCTCCAACGATGCGGACGGCGTGGCATTTGCCATCGACCGTATGCTGGAAGGGACATTATAATGACTTACAGATTATCTCAAAATTAACAGAATATATCACATCCTGAAAAGGACCGCTGCAAAACTGTGCAGTGGTTCTTTTTTAAATAGTGTTCCTGTGAAATAAAAACGGCGTCTCCTCATCAAAAAAAGTTATCAAAAAAATCACAGCAGATTACAGGAAAAAACAGTTGCGAAAACAGAAAAAGTAGGATAGCTTTAGAAGAAAACAGAATTAAGAAGACGAGGAGAAACTACATGATCGTTCCAAAATATTATGAGGACTTAAATGTCCTGCATCTGAATACCATGCCAAACCGCGCCTACTATATCCCGGCGTCGGTTTCCCTGGATACGGTGGGAGAGAGACGAATCGATTCCGACCGTTTTATGCTGTTAAACGGGAACTGGAAGTTTCGCTATTATGAGAGCGTTTATGATCTGAAGGAGAAGTTTTACGAGGAGGATTTCTGCGCGGACGCCTTCGGAGAGATCCCGGTGCCGGGCGTCTGGCAGAATCATGGGTATGACCGCCATCAGTACAGCAATATCCGCTATCCATTTCCGATGGACCCGCCTTACGTTCCTTATGATAATCCCTGTGGCGCTTATATCCACCGTTTTGTCTATGAACGGCGGGCAGACGCCCCGGAAGCGTTCTTAAATTTTGAAGGGGTGGATTCCTGTTTCTACGTATGGTTAAACGGCAGGTTTGTCGGCTACAGCCAGGTGTCCCATTCCACCAGCGAGTTTCATGTCAGCGAGTATCTGCGCGACGGAGAAAATGTGCTGGCAGTCCTCGTGCTCAAATGGTGTGACGGCAGTTATCTGGAATCCCAGGATAAATTCCGTATGAGCGGTATCTTCCGGGATGTGTATCTTTTGCTGCGGCCAAAGCAGGGGATCTTTGATTATTTTGTAAAGGCAGTGCCGGGTAAAAAGTGTGATACAGGTCAGATTACTATCACATTCAACTTCTTCGATAAGATAATTCCTGTCACCTGTCGCCTTCTGGACGCTGACGGTAATCTGGTGGCAAAGCAGCGGACGGAGGACGGGACGCTCCATATGGAAGTGGCGGATCCGCATCTCTGGAACGCGGAAGATCCGTACCTTTACACGATGATTTATGAGACAGAGTGCGACGGCGCCCGGGAAGTGATCACCGGCCACATCGGCTTCCGGGAGATTCATGTGGAAGGAAATGTTCTCTATATCAACGGGCAGAAGGTGAAGTTCCACGGCGTAAATCGCCATGACAGCGACCCGGTGACCGGATTTGTCATCAGCCAGGAGCAGATCATGAAGGATCTGCTCCTCATGAAACAGCATAACATCAACGCCATCCGCACCAGCCATTATCCAAATGCGCCGCATTTTTATGAACTGTACGACCGGCTGGGATTCTACATTATCGACGAGGCCGACAACGAGAGCCACGGCACCAGCGCCCGCTATCTGGAGTCCGAGGACTGGGATGTGCAGAGCAAGTACTGGAATGAAGTGATCGCGGACAATCCGGATTTTACGGAGGCCACCGTGGACCGGGCGCGCCTTCTGGTGGAGCGGGATAAGAATCGCCCGTCCGTCGTCATCTGGTCCATGGGCAACGAGTGCGCCTACGGCTGCACCTTCGAGGCGGCGCTCGCCTGGACAAAAGACTTTGACGATACCCGGCTGACCCACTACGAGAGCGCTCGCTATACTTCCGGCAGCCGGAAATACGATTACAGCAATCTGGACCTCTACAGCCGGATGTATCCGTCTCTTACGGAACTGGAAGAGTACCTCACCGAAGACGGAAGGAAACCGTACATTTTATGTGAATACTGCCACGCCATGGGCAACGGTCCCGGCGATCTGGAGGACTATTTCCAGCTGATGGAGCGGTATGACGGAGTCTGCGGCGGCTTCGTCTGGGAATGGTGCGACCACGCCATCGACCGCGGCACTGCGCCGGACGGACGGAGAATCTACGCCTACGGCGGCGATTCCGGCGAGTTCCCGCATGACGGCAACTTCTGTATGGACGGCCTGGTTTACCCGGACCGGCGCGTGCACACCGGCCTTCTGGAATACAAAAACGTGTACCGCCCGGCCCGCGTCCTGTCCTTTGACCAGCAAAAGGGCACCCTGACCCTGCACAATTATCTGGACTTTACGGACCTTGCGGACTACCTGTACATTTGCTGGCAGATGCTCTGCGACGGAGAAGTTGTGCAGGAGGGCCGAATCGACTCTCAGGATATGCTGTCCGTCGCGCCGCATGGAGATGGTGTTCTGACTCTGCCGCTGGCCGTGCCGCAAAAAGGAAAGGCGACCCTGCTTCTGCACTATCACCTGACAGAAGAAGCCGCCCGAACCGCCGGCAGTGTACTGCCGGAGGGATACTGTCTGGGCTTTGACGAGGTGGCCCTCACCACGGCGGAAAATGTGAATCAGGCTGCGAAGCAGATGCTTCTGCCGACAGAACCTCCTTTAACGGCAAAAGCAGACCAGGCTCTCATACAGATACGGGAGGACGATACTTCCGTCATCCTGACCGGCCGCGACTGGCGCTATGTCTATGACAAACACACCGGCCTGTTCTCCCGGATGATCTGGCATAACCAGAACCTGCTGGAGAGACCGATGGAATACAATATCTGGCGCGCCCCGACCGACAACGACCGCAACATCAAAAAGCAATGGATCCGCGCCGGTTACGACCGCACCGTAAGCCGGGCTTACGAGACGAAAATATATTTTGCGGATAATGAAACCGGGAAGAAAGAGGAACAGAAACTGTTGACAGACAAGGTCGTACTGGAGAGTTGTCTCTCCTTGTCGGCAGTCTATCTGCAGCGAATCCTCGACATCCGCGCCACCTGGACAGTACATGGCGACGGCAGTCTCGACGTGCACCTGGATGTGACCCGCACGCCGCACTTCCCGTTCCTGCCGCGATTTGGTCTGCGTCTCTTCCTGCCGCAGACCATGACCGCAGTTACCTACTGCGGCGTCGGACCGTGGGAGAGCTACGCGGACAAACGACAGGCCAGCCATTACGGCCTGTTTCATAGCACCGTCCGCGACATGCACGAAGACTACATTCGTCCGCAGGAAAACGGCGCCCACACCGGCTGCGACTACATGACAGTCGAAAACGGCTCCCTGGCGCTTTCCGCTGTGGCAGTTGTTCCGACGAAAGCGGACACCTTCTCCTTCCAGATCTCAGAGTACACGCAGGAGGAACTGACCCGGAAAGCCCACAACTACGAACTGGAACGCTCCCCGCACACCGTCCTCTGTCTGGACTACGCCCAGAGCGGCATCGGCTCGAACAGCTGCGGCCCGGAACTGCTGGAGCAGTACCGGTTGGACGCACAACATTTCGTGTTTGCGATTGGGCTTAGGATGAGGGAGAAATTTTAAAACAAGAAATAAAATATGAAAAAGGAGCTGTCGCATCATTGATTAAGAAATCATAGATGCGGCAGCATCTTTTTG
>DSLMC04103__coassemble_532_pt1 | contig 28551 bp, 25 predicted proteins | sample DSLMC04103__metabat2_low_PE_013 | metagenome-assembled genome bin DSLMC04103 | reverse complement strand
TTGTCTATTTGGAATTTTCTCATTTTGACTTGCACTATTTATATTCTAGCACCAAGTTCCTCCTCTTCTGGCATGGAGGCCTCCCAGGTCCAGTGCCAGTTGTCCATCAATGAAAACCCACACATCATCGTCTCCGGAAAAACTAAACTCCATTGGCGCACTTCCATCAATGGTTCCGTTTTCGGTCAGTTGAAATTCCACATCCATTCTCATTCCAAAACCATAATCCGTCATATTATCGTCTTCGTCAGTGAATGGGAAGAATCCATTTTTTTTAAAATCACTGCTGTCAGATAATGTACCCGGTCCTGCTCCGGCGTATTGTGACATGGTATTTGTTTCCTCATCAAAATGCACATGGTTACTTTCGCTGTTATAGCTGTACTCTTTTGTTTCATCATCGTAGATGAAATCAAAAGCTACATCTGAATATTTAGTACCTACTCTGCTATCAAATTCAAATGTATCGTCAAAAAACTGTGCACGTTTATTAAACACAATGTTTCCAGCGCTTAGTTCTGGTTTTACAAGTCCATAATAGATACCGGTACTGCCACAGGACTGATTGTGTCTATTGTCGCCGCTTGTTATTCTATAACCGTCTGCTTTGTAATTACCCCAGGCGCTTCTTAAAAGAAGGCTGCCGTTATTTAATCCAACTGCATTGTTATAAGCTTCTGTATCATAATTATATAAATCAACAGAGATGGCCCTCGTAGAGTCGCTTATCTCCTCACTACAACCTAAATTAGGATTATCTGTTGTAAGATATATTGTGAGTGTATTCACCTTAGGATTTCCACTCGCTTTATTCATCCCCGTGCTGCCACTTCCGCCAAATGTACTTACATCTTCTGAGCCAGCTTTCCGCCATATACATGCTTGTGCAAGATAATATCCGTCACCTGGTTTTACGGTTGTCTGGAGATTCACATTATCATAATTATCATCTGACATATCAAGTTCATAAATTTTATCAACCTCCAGGCTATTTTCTATATATACCTCTATTCTTAAATATCTACTATCAGAGTCATATCTACCTCCATACTTATCATTAAAATTAATCTCCTGATTTCTACCATTGACATCCTTATTCCAGAACTCAATCACAGCCAGATCGCCAACCTCAATCGTTGAGTTATGTTTTTCTTCAATTCCGCTTGTTGTTACTGCATATATTGAGAATTCATCTGTGGTAAAATCAACAGTCTTTAACTGTTCTTTTTTGATATCGATGTCACTTTTTATCGTCTCGGTGCTGGCATCGTCTTTAATATGCACCACGTTAACCGTCGTATTTTTTTCTTCTGCGCCACCGAGAGTCACATCTTTAAATTCGATGGATACCTGCACATCGCCATTTGGCTCAATTTCTTTTCCTTCTGCATCAAAAAAAGTAATATCATAAGCTACAAAGTCTAATACCTCTTTATCTTTCTTTGCAGCTTCTTTTTCCAGTTTTTTTCAACGTTTTCATATTCTGTCGTATTAACATCAATTTTCTCTGCGGTGAGAGTTACTCCTTCTGGCAATACCTTTTCTGCAGCTTTCACTGTTATGACTGCATCCTCTGCTTCACATCGAAGTTCTGTTGCAGCTATCGTTTCTGTTGCTGATTCTTCAGTATTTGTCATTTCTGTTGAAGCTTCTGTTGTCTTTGTAGAAGTTTCTTCTGTTGTTTCTGCTGTTGTCTCGGAAGTTTCTGAACTCTCTTCCTTCTCGTCGGTCTCTTCCTTCTCTCCTGTCGTGGAAGTTTCTTCTGCTGCTTCTGTGGTCGCTTTTTCTTCCGTTGTGGTCTCGGTTGTTTTTTTATCTTCGGTTGTTGTTTCTGTTGTCTCGTCCTTGGCCGCTGTGGTCGTCTCTTTTTTCTCCGTGCTGGCCTCGGTGGTCGTCTCCTCTTTTTTCTCTGTCGTTGTTTCCGTTGTCTCTTTTTTCTTTTCGGTCGTCGTCACTTCCGGAGGGGTGTCTTTGTCGGATTCCTCCGATTGCTTCGATACATTTTTTTCGTCCTCCCCGCCGGTCTTGTCGTCGGAAGCGTTTTCATTTTTTGCTGTTCTGGTTTCTTTCACCTGCTCTCCCGCGGTTGTCGTCTCCGCTGCCGGTGTGTCTGCGAGTATGGAGACACTGTTGCAGATGACCAGAACCATACAAAGCATGAACGCTATTAATTTTTTTCTCATTTTACTCTTCATGGTTGTCTCCTCCTGTTTCATTTTCGTTCTGAATCAAAGCTTCATCTATTAATTTCAGCATTTCCAGTGCGCTCCGGAAATACTGCTCATTCCGTTTATCGACCCAGAGAATGCTTCCCTGCCATGTGCTGTTTTTTCTGTCCAGAATTTTCAATATAAATGTCTGGTCTTGTTTATAGTCTTTCGTTCTCACATTCTGGCGCTCCTTTCCTGGCATTTTCGTTCATTTGTCATGAATCTCTGGTCTTCGGGAACTAGCTTTTCCCTTTACGCGTCCCTCCGGGATTCCCGGCAGAGTTCTTGCTTGTCCTGAAGTTATTATACTAATGGGGGCATTACAGGAAACATTACATGATTTCGATTTTTTGAACTTTTTATTAATGTGATAATTATATTTTTGTAATGTTTTTATTCTATTTTTTCAAAAAATGTAATGTTATCAGACTTGAGTCCTGGCATTTCCTTACCACAGACATTTTTTCGATATATTTTTACATGTTTTTACATTTTTGTATTGATTTTCAGCCGGAAATGTTGTATAGTTATACTACGGTTTATAATATTTTTTACATTGATTTTGATTGCGATTTTTATTAACCCCTTTTATCTCCCGTTTACACACTCTCCTGTACCTGCAACATTATCACTGCAAGAGACCATGTAATCATAGTACCCGGATTTTTCCGGAGAGCATTCAGGAGGTATGCGGATGCTGGATCAACACGATTTAACCATGATCGCCGATATCATGAATCAGGCTCTTACACCCGTAAAAGAAGATATTTCCTTCATTAAGAAGGATATTGTTGCTATGAAGGCGGATATTGTTTCCATGAAAGATGACATTGCTTCTTTACAGGAAGATACTCGCTCCATGAAGGCGGATATCGTTTCCATGAAAGATGACATTGCCTCTTTACAGGAGGATACTCGCTCCATGAAGGCGGATATCGTTTCCATGAAAGATGACATTGCTTCTTTACAGGAGGATACTCGCTCCATGAAGGCGGATATTGTTTCCATGAAAGATGACATCTCCTCTTTACAGGAGGATACCCGCTCCATGAAGGCGGATATTGCTTCTTTGCAGGAGGATACCCGCTCCATGAAGGATGACATTGCTTCTTTACAGGAGGATACCCGCTCCATGAAGGATGACATTGCTTCTTTACAAGAGGATACCCGCTCTATTAAACTGACTATTGAAAACAATATTTGCAGGGCTATTGATATTCTTTCGGAAGGACATCTCAGATTGAACGAGAAGTTAGATGAGATTATTCTGGAACAGAAAGAACAGCGGAAAAGAGAAGATATGTTTGAACTTTATTTAAAAAGCCATTCCATTCAGATATCTTCATTAAAAAATACTCTGAATAACTTACCTTGTCAGCGGGGTACTTCTTTATAACGGAAAAACAGACGAGTCAGGTTTTATCCTGCTCGTCTGCATATTTTACTTGCCCACGGCGTATTCATCCGGGATGGTTTTGTTATCTGTTTCCATGGCGGCCACAGTCAGGTTTCCGTCAAAGATCTTTATAAGGTCCAGTGTGCTGGAGAAGGTCTGTTTTTCTTCTTTTTCAACCCAGAACAGGTCGCCCTGCCAGGTGGCGTTCTGGCGGAATTGTACTACGATAATAAATGTGGCTTTTTTCCCTCTCCGGAGTATGATGTCGGACTGTGCGGCCAGCTTGGTCTTCTGAGTCTTTTCTCCGGTTTCCGGTGAAAAGAAGCTGCGGCTTTTTGTCGATGCCTGTGGAAATTGTATCTCGTCGAAGAACTTTTCCATCATCCGGAGCAGCTGTACCAGATTGGAGAAGCAGAGTTCTTCTTTCCGGTAGCAATGATATAATCTGCCCGCGACCTCTCCGTCACAGCTTTCGTCCACGCACACATTGACCAGATCAGGGGCGGATATATTGATAGGATACTGTATTTCTTTCATAGTCTTACCTCTTTCAAAATAATTATGACTCCCAGCGGATTCCGTTTTTCTGGAATACGATCTGTGCGCTGTCTTTATCGGCGTCAGCGAGAGAGGTAATATAGAACTCAAGATATTTTTTCCAGGATTTGTGTTCTCTGGAGAAGTACCGCTCAATCCGTTCAAAGATTAATCCGCAGTTTTCTTTGTTGGTTCCTACGAGAAGTATGAGGAACTGACTCGGATTATAGCGGGTGAAGGAATCACCCTTTCTCAGACAATGTTTGATCGCAGACATCAGTTCGCCTGACATAGCGCTCAGTTTGTCCGCATCTTCCAGCGGCGCGCCCTTACTGTCAACCAGGGAGCAGAGCATCAGATACACGGACTGACCGTTCCGTTCCATGATACGGCGTACCAGGCGGTAACTGTCACGGAAGCTTGGCAGTGTCATATAAAATGCACCGGCCTCAATCTCCTCCTCACGGAGTCGGCTCTTGATACCGCGGATCGTCTGCGGTGTGCTGCTCATACGCTCGCTCATATATTTGAACTGGTCGATCATTTTCTCGGAAGGGCTGATCCCCAGTTCCTCAAAAAATAATTTGGCTGTGGACTCGTACTCTTTCATGGCTTCCTGATAGCGGTTCATCGCCATGAAACAGTCAATGCGCACTGCCTGCCACTCATCAAACGGATACATGGCGCATGCCGGTTCGCAGAGTCTCAGTATTTCTTCGTATTCTTCTTTATTCCAGAGATATTCGCAGAGCTGCTGCAGGGCGCCGCTGTACATTTTTTTCAGCTGTACTCCCTCGATCAGAACCCATTCTTCTTCTGAAGAGCCCGGAAGGAGTTCTCCCTTATATAAGAGGCACGCCTCCCGCAGAAATTGCATCTGCTTTTCCATATCAGTCTCGTCCTCTGCTCTCTGAATGAGATCGCAGAACTGATGGACGTCCACATCTGTTCGCATAGGACCATTCCAGAAATAGATGCCTTTTGATATTCTGATGTAATTATGCTCTGGCAGGCCCATATTCACCAGCATCTTTTTCAGACGGTAAGATGTCACTCTCAGACTGTTAGGCGCGTCGGCCAGTTCTTCTGCCTTGTAAAGATTCTCGATCAACTTATTACGTGAGATTCCTTTTTCTCCATAATACAGGAGAATCTGTAACAGTTTCATCGCTTTTGTGGTCGTATTGCGCGAAAAAGAAATCGGCTCCTCACCGTACATTAGCGATAAGCCGCCCAACATCTGAACCTTCAACACCGGTAACTGTATATTCATAGATTGATCACCCATTTTATTAATCCCCGTTTATATTGATTCTTTTATTATTATAAAACCGAAAAATAAAAAAATCAATGTCCGTTCATGGTGAAATCCATGTTTTTCACTCAAAAAGTGCACTATAATTCTATTATTTCTCCATCATATGGGACAAATATTATACCTTTATAGTATTTTTTCGCTTCTTTTTTGTACAATGATTTTCTTTTTCGGATATTCGCATCTTCTGTATGCCACAGTAAAAGATGCCCGACGCCGAGGCTCTCCGCAAGCTCCGCCGCATCCTTTACCGTACTGTGGCATTTCTCATATGGCTTGAAAATGTCTCTCTGCTCATACAGGCAAAAGGCTTCGTGGAGCAGATAATCTGTCTGCCAGGCGTAGTCATGGCAATGTTCCTGATATGGTTCGTCCCCACAAAATGTCAGCCTCTTTCCGTTGTTGAGCGTCAGTACGAATCCAAACTGTTTTGCTTTCGTAGAACGTATGTCAAAGAACTTTACGTTATAGTCGAGAATCTGCCGTTCCTCCCCGTCCTCCACCTGATGGATCAGGATCCGCTCATCAAACAACTGCATAAGTTTTTCCACCAGCGTCATCTCACAGATTTTCCGGATGATCCCCGCCACCTCATCATGACAGTAAATGTGCAGGCAGCCTTCATAGGAGCCGTTTCTCATCATCTGCCCGATATTCCGTATTACCCAGATCACCCCGAGCAGATGATCTGTATGTTTGTGCGTCACAAAGAGATCATGAATATCTCTCAGCGAAACATTTGCTTTCTCCAGGCGGGTCAGAACGCCATTTCCTCCGCCTGCATCCACCATAAAGTATCTGTCTTTGCTGTCCTGCAGCAGAAAACAGGTGTTGAAACATTTCGTCACTGACGCATTTCCCGTTCCAAGTACAATCAATTTTTCCATTCGTTTCCCTCCATTTGCTTCCTGTAACACTCGAAGGCAGACGGGATCGCATATTCCTTCTCTACATTTTCTCTGGATACGAGCGCCCACTCTCCGGAATCTCCGTTTGACACCCCGCTCTCCGGAAAGGAAACCAGAAGATCTCTTCTGGCAGCGATCCGGATTCGATATCCTGTCATATGCCATTCCACATGGGAAAAGATATGCTTTCCTTTACCGAGGTCTTCCATTTCTTCTATCGTATAATTCGTCCCCTCGAGCCAGTTTTCCACGGTCTCTCTCGCCTTTTCCAATGTATATTTTCCCGATACATTTGGAAACTCCCACAGATCCGGCAGCAGACCGCCGGCCGGGCGCTTATGAAGGAGGATCCGACTATTTTTGGGCTTATCTGCATCATCATTCTGCGCTTCTCCGGAAGGATATGGCTGGAATTCTATGAGAAAAACTCCCCTGTCTTCTATCTTCCTTGCTTTTTTACGGGGTTTTACCGGAAAGTCGGTCTCTCTTCTCTCTTTGTGTGCCTGACAGACACTTTCCCACGGGCATCTCTCACACAATGGTTCTCCATTTGGCAGGCACACGGCGGAACCGAGATCCATCAGCGCCTGATTAAAGTCTCCCGCTCTTTTTTCCGGGAGAACCCGGCACACTTCCCTGCTGATCTGCTTTTTTACTGACTGGCGGGTGACATCTCCCTCCACGGCCAGCAGCCTGGAAAATACCCGCAAAACATTTCCATCCACAGCCGGTTCCGGCAGACCAAAGGCGATGGAGGCGATGGCTCCTGCCGTGTATTCTCCGATTCCTTTCAGGGAAAGCAATTTCTCATAATCTCCCGGGATCTGGCCGTCATACTCTTCCATGATCGTGATGGCCGCCGCTTTCAGATTTCTCGCCCGATTATAATACCCGAGACCCTCCCAGAGCTTCATCAGCTTTTCGTCTTCCACTTCCGCCAGGGCCCTGACGTCCGGCAGAGCTTCCATCCACCGGTCGTAGTATTTCTTCACAGCCTCCACCCGCGTCTGCTGAAGCATAATCTCAGAAATCCAGACATGGTACGGCGTCGGTTCACTGCGCCACGGCAGGATCCGCGCATTGTAATCATACCATTTCAGTAAGATATCGCCGATCCCCTCCGGCGCCGCCTGCAAAGGCACACAGATCTCTTTCCAGTTTTCTTTCAGCCGCTCCAGAGAAAATGCGGCGTTAGCCGGACTGGTCGAAGGCAATTTTACCGCTTCCTTTCCTGTCTGTTTTTCCTGATACTTCTCATAATATTGATAAGACTTCGCGCCATTGCAATAAATCGCCCGGATATCTGCCTCCTCAAAAATCTGATGGAGGTCGTTGGGCTGTACATTTTTTATGCTGCTGTCCGAGGAACCCTCGATATCACAACTGTGGATCACATCCCACAGCGCTATGTGATTGCGGTGAAGAAATTTCTTTTTTTCTTCTATCGTCTGCGGCGTCTCCTCCGACAGTACTCCCGCCACAGTCTTCCAGAAACGGTTTTGCGGATGCCCGTAAAAGAATTTCTGTTCCCGCGACTTTACGGACGGAAAACTGCCCAGAATTAAAATACGGGAATCTTTATCATACAGCGGAGGAAACGGATGCGCAATCGCCATTCTCATCACCCACCTTTCCAGTCTACACGTTATATTTTCTATCATATAAAAGAAAAAGGCCGCCGCATTTCTGCCGTTCATATAGTACACAGCGCGCGTCTGAAAATGCACCGTATCCTGTATGGCCGGCAGATCATGCAACAGCCCTTTACCGGAGAGCAATCGCTTCCTTAAAACATCTCATACTCTTTCCCATGTTTGTTCATCCACTTCCGGCACTCTCTGTACTCCGGCAGAACCTTTTCCACCTCTGACCAGAAAGCCGCCGAGTGATTCATCTTTTTTAAATGTGCCAGCTCATGTACAATAATGTAATCAATGATCTCTGTTGGCAGCATAATAGTCCGCCAGTCAAACCGCAGACCTTTTCGCCGGCTGCAGCTTCCCCACAGAGTTTTCTGATCTTTTATCTCTATGTTCTTATAGTTAAGACGGGGCAGAGCCGGATAAGTACTTTTCTTTTTTCCGGCTATCTGCACATGTTGAAACTTAAGATACATCCGCTGCCCCAGCTGTGCCGTCCGTCGGCTGATGATGCCCGCCGCACATTTCTTATAAAAGCACATCACGCAATACCGCAGAAATCTCTGGTCTATATTGTCGGTGCGGATGGTGAGGATCTGCCCGCCTTCCGCCCTTTTCTCCACGTACAGCTTCGTCTCTTCCCCCTGAGAAAGATACCGCACCCGCAGCTCCAGATTCATCGACCCGAGAAACGGAAGGATCTGCCCGCTGTAGTACTGCACGCGCCCGTCCTCAAGTTCCAGTGTCACCGGCAAGGCCTGATGGTTTCGCGTCTGCAGTTTCTCGTACTCCTGCCATATCTTATCTGCATGCATGTGAATATATCGCTCTGCCATCGCAAGGCTCATACCGACCGGCACCTTCACAGTGACAGACAGATCATCACTGACCTCGAAGCTCACACATCTGTTGTCCGCGCTTATAATACGAATATCAAGAACTTTCGTTTCTTTTTGCAGCTGCAAATGTGTCATGAACTTCCTCCTTCTCATACTCCCGTGTACTGTCAGAATACCACGCCGGCCCGCAAAATGACATTCGGATATGGAGAGAACTCTCCCGTGCGGATGGCAAATCTACATTTGCCGCTGAACTTCTTCAGATCTTCGTGAGGCATATATTCCGCTTCCGCATCTTTTAAGGACTCCTTGATGTAGTCTTCCAGCTCCGGATTAAATTCTTTGATCTCATGTGCCAGATAATACCCTTCCACGCAGGTTTCTTCCAGTACGGCATCCATTACCTGCTTGAAAGTCGGAACGCCTGCTGTCAGCACGAGATCCACAACTTCCACATCCTCCGGTATCGGCATACCTGCGTCACCGATCATAAACAGATCTTTATGACCCAGCGCCGCGATCAGGTAGGACAACTGTGCGTTTAAAATTCCTCTCTTTTTCATGATAACCTCCCGTTTATTTTCTACTAACCTGATATTCAGATTAAAAAGAATCGCAGCAACTGGTTCTCCCAACTGCTGCGACATTGCTATGCACGAAGACACATTATTCTACTGTGTAAGGCATCAGAGATACGTGTCTTGCTCTCTTCACTGCAACAGTGAGAGCTCTCTGATGTTTTGCGCAGTTACCGGTAATTCTTCTCGGTAAAATCTTGCCTCTCTCAGAAACGTATCTTTTTAACTTATTAACATCCTTGTAGTCGATGACTGAATTATTCTTATCTGCGCAGAAAATGCAGACTTTTTTTCTTCTGCGTCCGCCTCTTCTTCTCATGGAAGAATCGCCGCGATCTTTGCTGTATGCCATTTGATATTACCTCCTAAATTCCTCAACCTTAGATAAATGGCAGTTCTTCTTCGATTCCTTCCGGAATCGTCATAAATCCATCGCTCACCGCTTCGGACGGAGCCGGGCGGCTGGTCATCGTCGGCTGTGGTTCCGGCGCAGGAGCCGGCGCGCTCTGATAGCTGTTCTGCTGATATCCGCCGCTGTAGTTTGCCGCTGCAGCCTTGCTCTCAGCAAAATCCTGCTCTTCTACTACCACGTCTGTGGTGTACACCTTGATGCCGTCACGATTGGTATAACTGCCTGTCTGAATTCTTCCGGAAATAACGATCTTCGTACCCTGTTTCAGATACTTCTCTGCGAACTCACCCTGTCTTCCAAAAGCGACACAGTTGATGAAATCTGCGTCCTGATCGCCTTCTCTCCGGAATCTCCTGTTAACTGCTAAAGTATATCTTGCTACGCACGTCGCTTTCTCGCCCTGTGAGTATCTCACATCCGGGTTTCTGGTCAGACGTCCCATCAAAATTACTTTATTCATGGAATTCCTCCTCTTCGTTATGCCTCCTGCTTAACGCATAAATATCTGATGACTGGCTCCATGATACGTACACGCTGTTCAAGCTGTGCCGGGCAGTCACTGGATGCATCGAATTGGATGAAATAGTAATATCCCTCTCTCATCTTCTGAATCTCGTAAGCTAATCTTCTCTTACCCCATTCATCAACGTTAGTAATCACTCCACCGAATCTTTCGATTAAAGCTTTCACTCTCTCAACGGCTTCGGCTCTAGCGTCGTCTTCGATCTTTGCATTCACAACCAATGCTAATTCATACTTATTCATGGTTATTCTTGCACCTCCTTCTGGTCTTCTTCGGTCCTCCCATCTCGAGAGAACAAGGATTTTCGCACTACAATGACTTATTCTACCATAGAGCTTTCATAAAAACAAGTTATATTTTCTGATAAATTAAAAAAAAGTTTTCACAGGGAAATCCCCGTGATCCATACGGTTTCTGCCCCTCTACGCTTCCGCTCACTCCTTGGGCTCTGTCTGTACATATCCCCGGAAATTTTTCTCCACTGTTTTCCTCGGCAGCATCACCTGTCTGCCGCAGCCGTTGCACTGCAGCCGAAAGTCCATACCGACCCGGATCAGTTTCCACTCATTCGCCCCGCAGGGATGCGGTTTCTTCATCTTAATTACTTCTCCGACCTGAAAATCCATGCGCATCTACCTCCATAGACTAACTATAGCAAAATTTTTTTGCCGCGTCAAAAGACTTCCTGTTTTCTTATTCTCATTCACACAGATTCCGTCCGTTACTGCTCATTGTGCGAACGATAACTTTTCATCGCTGCCGGGATACACAGCCCGGCGACAGCAGCTGCCGCCAGTACTGCCAGCCAGCTCCACCGCATCGGATTTTCCCCGTTTTTCTTCCATATGTCTTCGCCCCACGCATTTGCTTTCGTCCATATGCCGTTACTTTCCGCCGCCGATTTCCCGATGGCTTCTTCTTTTCCTTCCTGCCGTGTTCCTTCTTTCAGGACCACACAGCGGATCTTTTCCCCGGTTTTTTCTGAGTCCAGACAGTTTCCTGCCTTATCCCAGGCCCGGTAACGGATTAACTGCGGTTCCTCGCTGGCTTTCAGTTTTTTTACCACACTGTGATTACTTTTCAGGTCTTCCGGCAGGATCCGGATCAGCCTTTGCGACTCGCTGCCGCCCTCCTGCCAGATCTCCATATCCATGTACGCAAAGTCACAGTTATCCATCACTGTAATCACAAAGGGGTGTGTCTCTCCCTCATAAAATTCTTTCTCCAGTCCTCCGATCTGTACGACTGGCGGCGTCTTATCCACCGTAAAAAAGATGGGAGCGCCCCGCAGAGTGCTGCTCGTCTCTTTTATGATCTTCCGGACGCCTCCCTCCATGACATATCCGACAGAATCCAGCGTGATCTGATAAGTTCCTTCTTCTTTAAAATTCTCCCCGGAAATGTAATGCCGCTTTACATACCAGCCTTTCTTATTTCCGGAAGTAACCTTATCAGAAAGCACGGCATATCTTCCGTCCCCCGTCTTTTGCTCCCGGGAAAAGCTGTTTTTTCTTTTCGCTGAGTCCGGCAGAGCATATTCCATATGCAGCTCTCTCCAGTTCTGATTATCCTTTAAGATCGTGATTCTCGTATCCACCGGATTCACGCTGTATTCCGTTATCACGATTCCTTCTTCCTGACGCATATACCCCGTCTCAAGAATCGCCCGCAGCCTTTCCTGCAGCGTATAAACAGAACCAAAGCGATTCACCGTAAATGTGATCCCCTTTCCCAGCGAGACCTGATTGCCCGCCAGATCTCTGGCATAAGCCTGCAGACGGTAAATCCCGTCCATCTCCTCGCGGCGGGGCAGGGTGTTCCACGCAAACTGTTTCCCAAAAGCGGCATTCTTCTCTCCGGTCCCCTGTGAGTCTCCCCATCTCCTGTTTCTGACAGACGGCTTCCAGACACTTTCTGTACTCTCACCTGCTCCTGTTTTTTCTATCTGTACAAAGACCGCCTGCCGGTCCAGATTATTATCCGCGATCGCCACCGCAGGGCGCACTTCACCACTGTAGGACATCTTGTCCCCGACTCCTTCCACCTGCAGGACAGGATCGGTACGGTCAACGACAAACCGCAGTTCTTTTTCTGTCCGGGATACATTTCCCGCCAGATCTGTACACTGAAACCAGACCCGGTATTCTCCGTCTTCCTTATAAATGATGGAAGCAGAATATTGATCTTTTTCTGTCTGTGACAAAGGCAGAGGCTTCCCCTGTCTCCCGTCATTTTCAAAACAGAGTGCGGCTGTGCTGATATCCAGATTTTTATCCTGCACTAAAAAAGTAACTTCCTGTGGTTTGCGATAGTACATCCCATTCGACGCCTGTGTGATATCCATCTTCATCTCCACGACCGGAGGCGTCTTATCAATGGTAAACGGCCGGTCTTCATTCCACACACTCTGATTTCCCGCGTAATCCTCCACAATGACCTTTATCCTATAATTTTTCCCATCTTCATCAAAACGCACCTGACACTGGTATTTTTCTTTCTCTCTGGTCCAGTTCCCAATCTGATATTTCTGATTGGAACCGGAAATATCCCACCGAACAGCATCCGGGTTAAAATTTCTGTCCCAGACCGTAACCGTGGCTGTCCTTCCGTGACCGTAATACATCCCGTTTTTGCTGTCGCTGGTATCGTAGGCGACCTGAATCTTCGGCTTCTCACTGTCTGTCACAATGCGGTACTCCTCATACCATTTTGAGGACAGACAACCCGCATTGTCGCGAAGCTCCGCCATAATCTCCAGAGGATTTTCCGCGCTGCTTCCCTGAAACGAATCCGTCTGTATGCGAAGCGACACCTCTTCCTCATAAAGGATGTCCTGTTCTGCGGAAGCTCTTTTCTTTTCCGTGAGACTTTTTCTTTCTTCCGCGTTAACATTCTTCCCTCCAGCGCCGCTGCCTTTTCTTTCCTCAGATTCTTTCTCCTTCTGCTCCTGTCCATATACGGAGAGCGTCAACTGGCTGACTCCCGCATGGCTGTCCTGCGCCTTCGCTGTGACCATCACCGGATGCCGATAATATTTCACCTTTTTCTCCTCATCCGTATAATCCGCCTCCGATACTTTCAGAGAAATGCTGCTGCTTCTCTGATGCACCGCCTGCGATGTCAGAAGCAGACCGGGGCTGCTGGCTTCCTCACTTTTCCATCCGGTCAGATCCGCTGCCTGCACGCTGATCTTTCCTTTAAAATCTTCCTGTAAAACAGAGAATTCCACCTGATACTCTGACAAATCTCCACTCTTTTCTTTTATATTTTCATTCTCATATAGTACCGGCGCTCCATCTGTCTCCGGCGCCTTTTCTCCATGATACCGGCAGGATATCGTCTGTACGCCGCTGATCTTATCTTTCGCTGTCACGGAGACCGTAAACGGCTCTCTGCCAAAATACTGATACGTTTTATACGGGATAAAATATTCTTCTCCCCAGACCCGGATCTGCACCGAAGGCGGCGTCGTATCATAGGTACACTCTGCCATTTGCACCGTACTCCCCTGTCCGCAGATATCCCGCACCCAGCCTGACAGTGTATGATTGGCTTCTTCTTCGACAGTGATCATCGCTTTATTTATTCTCCTGCCATTTTCATAACTGCAATTCCACACAATGACGTAATCCTCTTCGTTGCATACCGGCCGCACTCTGCTGCCATCCGCCCAAGTCATCACATCCCGCAGTGAAAAATCAGTCTGATTAAAGTTTTCTTCCTCAATCTCCACCACGATAACAGGCTTCTCTCTAAAATAGTCTCGCTCCCCTGCCGTCTGCTCCGACTTTCGCCGATAGGAAAAGTCCCGCAGAACCGGCGCCGTATTATCTATCGTATACAGAGGGCCCTCATACTCACCTTTTACGAGACAATTCTCCGTTTCGCTATCTTTCTCTGCCCGGAGAACATGTCCCGCCGGGTCACTGTATTCCACCTGAAATTGGAAATGTCCTTCCCGCTCCCATTCATATTTGAGAGTAAAAACATTCCCTTCTTTTTTCCAGACACCCCCGTTCCTCTCATAATTTTTAAATTCCTCCGTCACATTTTTCCGATCTCCACCCTCATACTTTTCTTCGAAGACTCGCACCTTCGCCTTCTCCGGGACAAAATAATCCTCCTCGATCCGAATGCTCACCTGTCCCTTACCGGACGCCGACACCTCATAATCCGAAGAAAGAATCCGGCTCTGCCCTCTCTCAATGACACGATTGACAGCATCCGACGACGACCATGCGTTACTGATATTCTGACAGTTCTCATAGGTGACCTCCAGTTCCGGCTGCTCCCTGTCCGTCACGAATACCTCGCTGGCTGCCAGAAACTTTATTTTCTTCACCACCGTTTCTGGCTGTGGAATTTCCGTACTCCCACCGGATCCTCCGGTCTCGTCCGTACTCTCTTCACTTTCTCCTGATCTTTCTCCTGCCCCGTCGGAATTCTCTTCATCTTCTCCCGGTCTTTCTCCTGCCCCGCCGGCATTCTCTTCATCTCCTCCCGATCTTTTTCCTGCCCCGCCGAAATTCTCTTCGCCTTTCCCCGAGGTTTCTCCGGTCTCGCCCGAGATTTCTTCATCTTCTCCCGGGGCTTCTCCGGTCTCGCCTGCAACTTCTTCACTTTCTCCCGGATACTCCGGTTGTATCTCTTCTTCTCTCTCGCCGGAAAATCTCAACTTCCATTTTCCCTGCAGCTGAAAGCGAAAGGTTACTTTGGACGTGTTTGTTTCTTCCCGTATCTCCCAGTTTTTTATTTCGCAGATGCCATCTTGATATGTATAGTCCGCTCCCTCTGCCTCTCTTGCGCTTTCTCTCGCCGTCTCATCCTCAGGAATGGCCTGTAAAGAGATCTTGCTGCCAGCCAGTCCTTCCTCCCGCCACGTTTCCGACCAGTCCGCCGGGACCTCTATGACCCCGTCCACACCTTCATCATAATAGCGGACGTCCTCCCACACATGGCTCTGACCAACCGGAAAAAGCGCTATCTTACCCGTCTGTATTTCTTCGGTCTGCTTAAGCTCTATCGCACCCGTCTGTGTCTCTTCGGTCTGCTTAAGCTCTGTCTCCTCTGTTTTTGTCCCTTCCGCCTGCGCAAGCTCCACCGCTGCTGTTTTGGTCTCTTCCGCCCGCGCAAGCTCCACCGCTGCTGTTTTTGTCTCTTCCGCCCGCGCAAGTTCCACGGCTGCTGTTTTGGTCTCTTCCACCCGCGCAAGCTCCACCGCTGCTGTTTTTGTCTTTTCTGCCTGCGCAAGCTCCGCCGCTTCTATTTTCACCTCACCGTCCGGCGCCAATTCTGTATTCGCATATACAGCAGCTGCCATCATACACAGAATTCCCAGCATCATCCCTGCCGCCATACCGGAGGTTTTCGCCTTTTTCTTTCTTTTCCTTTGCCTTCTCTTCCTCTGTCTTTCTTTCAGAAAATACAAAAAGGAATCATATACTCTCATCTTCCAGAAAATCAGCACCGCTGCCGCAAAGAATAAGGCCATCCCCACATAACCGCAGAACTCCATATATTGCCACATCGCCGCCTGCTCCACTGCCTGTTCACTGCCGCCTACCCCATCGTCATTCCTCCCTGATTCAGATTTGTGGCCGCCAGCATATTTTTCCGCCCGGCGTCCACCACAAGATTTTTCAGATTCTCTATCTCTTCCTCACTTCGGAACTTTTCCAAAATGTATATTCTCTGTTCTCCCATGTTGTCCGGAACATAGATTTTATCCAGCTCTGCCTGCAATTTTTCACAGGGGATATCTCCTTCTTCCTGAAACTCTGCCGCAAAGCTTCCGATCTCCACCGCCACTTCCACGGAAGCCATATAGGCTGCCGCCGCCTGCGATGATGCGCTGTCTGCCTGTACCGGAACCGTATTCAGCTCACAAAGCGTCTCAAAAAACTCTTCATACCCTGCCTGCCTCTGTTCTCCGCTTTTGTCTTCTCCCGCAGAGAGAAAGGTATCATAATAAGAAGATATTCTGGCATACAGCTGCGCTCTCTGCTTTTTCGCGTCAGAAAGGCTCCCGGCAGGGACATGACAGGCATCCTCAAACCAGATTCCGGCTGCCTTTTTCCCTTCCACGGTACCCATGTAGAAAAAATATCCGATGCCCACCGCATAGCAAAACGCGGCATATGTCTCCGGATTCTCCCGGCGAAGAGTCTCCAGTACCGGAAGCTGCCCGTCATCCTGCCCCGTCATCTCCAGGATATTCATAAGTTCCGCGGCGTCCTGTATCTGAAAATCGTTGACCCCCACATATGTATTCAGCAGACTTTCGTAAATATTTGTCTCCTCAGGCATGATCGCAAGTGCCTCCATGTAATATTCCCGTTTCTTCTGCCTGTCCTCCGCCCGCTCCGCCTGTTCCACAGAAATCCTGATCGCACTCTTCAATGTAGTTCTCACCTTGTTTCGACAGAAAAAGGCCCCCGTACCGGAAAGACCCATACAGACAGTCAACAGCAGAAAAAGATAGATCTTCTTTTTTGCTTTTCTGCGATACTGTCTGGTACTCTCCTTTAAATGCGTGAGGGCATACAGGGTCTCCTCACAGTTTTGATAGCGTTTTCCGGGGTCTGCCTGCGTGCAGGTCAGCACAAACTCTTCCAGTCCCGGGGATAGTCCGGGATTCCACCTGCGTATGGGAATCATCTGATATGGGGGCTGTTCCGGACTCTTTCCGGTCAGAAGATGATAAAGGGTCGCCCCCAGACAGTAAATGTCTGTCCTGGCGTCTGTCTGCTGCCCGGCGCCGTACTGTTCCGGCGCGGCATATCCTCTGGTTCCCAGGCAAACCGTATCGCCTCCTGCCTCGTCCCTCTGCTCCCTTGCCGTCCCAAAATCAATCAGTACCAGCCTGCCGTCCGGCCGGCACATGACATTGGATGGTTTCAGATCTCTGTAAATGATGGGCGGATCCCGTCTGTGCAGGTACAGTAGTACCTCGCAGAGCTGTTTTCCCCACATGATCGCCTTTTCTTCTCCGATCATCCCGCAGTCTTCCTGTATCTCTTTCAAGGTGCATCCCGGTATGTATTCCATGATGATCAGCAGAGCATCTTCTCTGATGACCACATCTATGATATCCGGCAGATTCGGATGTCTCAAATCTTTTAAGATATTTGTTTCTCTGATCAGCCTCTGCCGCAGCTCCTCGTAACAGTCACAATCTGTCCGGCAGATCTCCTTAATGGCACGCTCCTTTCCCAGAGTCTCCTGCCATGCCAGATAGACCGTACTCATGCCGCCGCGCCCGAGAACCCGGATAATCTCATATTTTTCTTCAATCATCTCTCCTTCTGCCAGCATCTGTCCGCACTCCTCCCTTCAACCATCTTTTTCCGGGCATTTTTCGGAACATCGCTTTCCGCGCGATCCTTCCCTGCAAAAAAGAATGGTTTTCTTTTTCACAGAGTGGTATACTTAATCCTCAGACATTAACACAGCAAATGTACAAGGAGTGAATACTATGATAGCGAAAGACGATATCGTCATCCGAAAAGCCATTTTACATATCCTGGACACCATGCACGGAGACTGTATCCTGTCCAATACTCTTCTGGATCCCGGCCCGGACCTGTATGAATTTATCCGAAATCACATTTATAAAATATTTATCAGCGACGACACCAAGGATTGCGCCTTTAATCCGGACACCTCGCCGGTGTACTCTGTTCTGGCCGCCTGGGATGAATCTGATGAGGAGTCTTTTATCTCCACCAGTCAGGTCATCGCAGAAAAACTGTACGCCGCTATGGGAGAGGGACTGGATATCCCTGCCGCCGACCTGCTGTTTGTCACCTTCCAGGCAGAGGGTGTTATCTACCTCGCTCTCCTGAAAATGAATTATAAAGAGAGTTATACACACGAGATCTCTGTCTCTCACCTTCCTGCATCCGACATTTCCGGGGGAGCAGGCTCTGCCTCCGCCTCTCGGGTCTCGGATGAAAGTACCTCCAAATCCCCTTTTGAAACAATCACCGGAAACCAGAACGCCGATGATCAGGAGATTGCTGAAACAGAGATTCACGCGGATATCGTAAAATCCAGAGCGCTTCTCCCGGCATCCGGCACCCGGATTCCGGAGGCTGTGATCATTAACCTCAACGATCTGCACATCAAGCTTCTTGAAAAGCGGTATGAGGTCAATGGAGAAAAGGTGTTTTATCTTTCTGAGAACTTTCTGGTCTGTCATACCAGTCTGCCTCCGAAAAAGAAACTGAATATCCTCACAAAAGTGATCAATACCATCTCCAATAAATATGATGGCGCTGATCTGAAAACGAAAATGGATACCAAAAGCGCACTTCAAAAGGAATATGTGGACAACCAGTCTTTTAATGTGGAAGAGATCGGAAACCGTCTTTTTGGAAAGAGTCCGGAGAAAAAAGCGGAGTTTGACGAGAAAATGGAACAGTACGACCTGCAATTTGATAACTTTACTGTCACCAACGAGTCAACTGTGAAGAAACTGGAAAAGCAGATCATGGTGACGGACAGCGGTATTGAAATCTCCATACCGATGGAGACATACAATAAACTGGCCAACCTTGAGGTTCAGACAGACGTCACCGGTAAGACGACGATCATCATCAAAAACATTGATAATCTGGTCTTAAAATAAAACAAAATAACCCCCTACACGTTTTCTCTTTTGTGTAAGGGGTTATCTCTTTTTTATCCGCGTGACGCCGTACATCCGGCATCACGCATACACTGTCGGAGACAGTATGATTATTTGTTGCTTCTTCTCCAGATCTTCATCTTCTCTGCTTCCGCGATCAGCTCATCTCTGAAATCCGGATGTGCGATGCTAATCAATGCTTCCGCTCTCTCCCAGGTAGACATACCTTTCAGGCATACCTTACCGTATTCTGTTACCACATAATGAGTATTCGGACGAGTATCGGTAACAGTGGAACCCTCTGCCAGCGTCGGACGGATTCTGGAATGCATCTGTCCGTCTTTTGATGTAAAGGTGGAAGAACAGCAGATAAAGCTCTTACCGCCTTTAGATGCATAAGCTCCCAGCACGAAATCAAGCTGTCCGCCTGCACCACTGATCTGTTTTGTTCCGGCACTCTCTGCATTTACCTGTCCATAGAGGTCGATATCTACCGCATTGTTAATGGAAATAAAGTTATCCAGCTTCGCGATCGTCTGGGCACTGTTCGTATAGTCTACCGGCACACTCATACATTCCGGATTATCATCCAGGTAATCGTACAGTTTCTGTGTTCCTGCACCGAAAGCGTATACCTGACGGCCACGGTCGATAGACTTCTTGGAGCCATTGATCTTACCTGCTTTTGCTATATCCACAAAGGCATCTACGTACATCTCCGTATGTACACCCAGATCCTTCAGATCAGACTCGGCAATCATGGAACCTACTGTGTTCGGCATACCGCCGATACCAAGCTGGAGACATGCTCCGTTCGGAATCTCTTCCACGATCAGCTTAGCCACAGCTCTGTCCACATCTGTCGGAGGAGCTCCTGCTCCCATCTGTCCAATCTCCGGATTAGAACCTTCTACAATGTAATCTACCTGAGAAATGTGAATGCCCTCCTCAAATCCGCCGAGACAGCGAGGCATCTTCTCATTAACCTCAACGATGATGACGTCCGCCACATCACAGACAGCCTTCATATGAGAAGCGTTCGGTCCAAAGTTAAAGAATCCGTGTTTGTCCATCGGCGTAACCTGGAACATAGCCACATTCACGTGACGTATATTCTCTCTGTAGTAACGTGGAAGCTCAGAATAGCGAAGAGGTGCATAATATGCAATCCCCTGATTCACAGCCTTTCTCTCGATCCCACTCATATGCCAGGAGTTCCAGGTGAAGTGTTCCGCTGCATTCTCAACCTTGAAAATCTCCGGAACCCATAATAAAATACCACCGCGCAGCTTGACATTCTCCAGTTCATCTGCTCTCGCAGCCAGAGCGGCGTCAAGCGCTACCGGCGTACCGGTCGTCCAGCCGTAATCCACCCAATCATTGGAATTCACAACTTTTACAGCCTCTTCCGCTGTAACAAGCTTCTTTGCGTACTCTTTAATATAGCTCATGTGTCTCCTCCTTGAAATCTGTATAAATCTCGCAAAACAAAAACATGTCTATATTTTAACATTTATATATCTTACGGTCAACTATGTTTCTTTTGTCCTCCCTCTCCTGCCTGCGCTGTGTCTTTCGGAATCATCTGCCGGAATATTTGTCTGCGACTGCCTGTTCTCACTCATCTCCACACTGTCTGCCAGCTGAATACCCACCTTGCTCTTATATCTTCGTGAAATCGGGATAACAAACTTCTCTTCAACATGGAGGATGCCCTGTGAAAGATTCAGCCTGCTTATGTGCATGGAATTCACAATATAACTCCTGTGACAGCGAATAAAATACTTCGGCAAAACCTTCTCCATCTCGCGCAGAGAACCGTAAAAAGCCAGCTCCTCCTGCTCACTGTAGAGGATGAGCTTCTTCTCCTTCGCCTCCAGAAAAAGGATCTGTGTATAATGAAAATATCTTCTGTTATCTCCTCTGCGGATCATCAGTCTCTGTGCGGACTCCCTCTCTCTCCTTCTGTAATAGCCTGCCAAAAGCTGGCGCACGGCATCAAATGCCTTCTGCCTGTCAAAGGGCTTCCTGAGGAGCATGGACGGGTACAAATGTGGTGTTACATACTGTTCCGGAACCAGATCTGCCCCTGCGATCAACAGAAGCGACGCCTCCGGAAGCTGCTCCCTAAGCTCCCTCAATACCGACAGGTCCTCCCCGGTATCCGCCTCAAAGAGAAGCATATCCCAGGTCTGCCTCAGCCCCGTCAGTCTCTCTTCCTCGGAGTACGCCTCACAGATCAGCGTCTCATTACTCATCAGAGCGGTACAGTATCCGCAGAGCTGCTGTAGTATATCTGCTTCATTCTTCTTATGACAAATAATTAAAATCGAAATCATCCTCTTCTCCTGTACGGAAGCAAAATATAACTACAACCCTCCCCTCTCTGTCTGTGCTTCCATTATCTGTCTGCACATACAGTATAACACATTTTTTAACATTTTTACATTTTGTTGACAGAATGTATCATATTCCTGATAAGCGGAAAAATCGTCAAAAATATCTAAAATTCTGTGGTATTTTTCATCATGTGGAAACACAGATTTTCCATAAAAAGAAAAAAGGGACCGCAGTCCTTGACTGCAGTCCCATATTCAAACACTGCCGCACTTTTTTGTGCCGGCATTATTTTGATACTGATTTTATTGTGACAGATGTTTCTTCTGTTTCTCCAATGGTTTCCATGCGCCGTATCTGGACGTAACATTTCTCCATGCGGAATATACATCTGTCTGTGCCGGCCGGATAGAAGAACAGATATGAACAGGCCTGTCCGCTTTCTACTTTTCTTCCTTTCCGCCGGAACCTGCTGCACTAATGCACGATCACCAACCGACCGATGATCGTATCAGCACAAGATTATTTTCCAACCTGAGCTTTGATTGCCTCTGTCAGCTTCGGAACGATCTTAAGGGCGTCGCCTACGATACCGTAATCAGCCACATCGAAGATCGGAGCGTCCGGATCTTTGTTGATGGCGATGATGATATCGGACTCTTCCATACCAGCCACGTGCTGGATAGCTCCGGAGATACCGATTGCGAAGTATACCTGCGGACGAACAGTTTTACCTGTCTGACCAACCTGCAGATCCTTCGGTTTCCAACCGTTATCTACAACGGCACGGGAACAGGAAACAGTTCCGCCGATTGCCTCTGCCAGATCATCAAGCAGTGCGAAGTTCTCCGGTGAGCCAACGCCACGGCCGCCAGATACAAGGATCTTAGCTGCCTGGATATCAACAGTCTCGGATACGGACTTCACGATATCAAGGATCTCTACGTATTTGTCATTTTCTTCAAATCCAGGATTGAACTCGATCACTTCTGCCTTAGCGCCCGGTACAGGATCTTTCTTCTGCATAACGCCAGGACGTACCGTAGCCATCTGCGGACGATGGTTCGGGCAGGCGATGGTAGCGATGGTGTTTCCACCGAAAGCAGGACGAGTCATCAGTAACTGTCCCTGACGTGGCTCTTCGTCTCCACGAGCCTTGAACTCACCGATCTCAAGAACGGTACAGTCAGCGGTAAGACCGGTAGCGACACGAGCGGATACACGAGGGCCCAGATCACGTCCGATTGCTGTTGCGCCAACCAGAAGGATGTCCGGTTTGTATTCGTTGATGACAGATGCCAGTGCGTGTGTATATGGCTCTGTTCTGTACTCTTTTAATGCAGGGTCATCTACTACGATGACCTTGTCTGCGCCGTACTCAGCCAGCTCATCTACAAGACCTTTTACGTCAGAACCGATTAAAACTGCTGTTACGTCTGTTCCTAAATCAGCAGCGAGATCATTTGCTTTTCCAAGTAATTCTAAAGCGATGGAATCAATTTTATTATCAACCTGCTGCGCATAGATAAATACACCTTTATATTCTTGTAAATTCATTCTATTCACCACATTCCCTTTTTATTAGATAACATGTTTAGTTAACAGTTTGTCCATGATGTACTCAACGCCTTCTTCTGGTGTTTCTGCTGTCATCATGACACCTTTGCCTTTACGAACCTTATCGGAAGCTTTTGCAATCTGTGTAGGTGAACCTGCAAGACCCAGGTTGCTGTCGTCTACATCTTTCAGATCTTTTCTGCCCCATGTTGTGATCTCTGCGTCATATGCATCGAAGATTCCGCCCGGTGTCATATAACGAGGGTCGTTCAGCTCGGAAAGAGCTGTGATTACGCATGGCATTTTTGCTTTTAATACATGATATCTGTCGTCATACTGACGCTGAACGATAACATAGCCGTCTTCAATCTTCAGATCCTGTGCATAGGAGATCAGAGGAAGATCCAGATGCTCGGAAATCTGAGGACCAACCTGAGCGGTATCGCCATCGATAGCCTGACGTCCAGTGATGATCAGATCATAATCAAGGTTGCGGATTGCTCCTGCGATTGTGGTGGATGTAGCCCATGTATCAGCTCCACCTAAAACTCTGTCTGTTACAAGGATACCCTTGTCAGCGCCCATAGCCATAGCCTCACGGAGAACTTCTTCTGCTTTTGGAAGTCCCATGGTAACAACGGTTACTTCTGCGCCATACTGGTCTTTTAATCTAAGAGCGGCTTCAAGACCTGCTTTGTCGTCCGGATTCATGATGGTGAGCATAGCAGCTCTGTCCAGAGTTCCGTCCGGTTTAAACTTAACTCCACCTTTTGTATCAGGCACCTGTTTAATACATACTACGATTTTCACAGTATTTTCCCTCCTTATTTCAATAAGCTGCCAGAAATAACCATACGCTGAACTTCGGATGTTCCTTCGTAGATCTCTGTAATCTTAGCGTCACGCATCATACGCTCTACATCGTACTCTCTGATGTAACCGTAACCACCGTGTAACTGTACGCACTTGGTTGTTACTTCCATTGCCACTTCTGCAGCAAACAGCTTAGCCATAGCAGCCTCAACAGAGTAAACTTTCTGTGTAGCCTTAGCCATAGCAGCTTTGTAAACGAGAAGCTGAGCAGCCTGTACCTTTGTAGCCATATCAGCCAGTACAAACTGTGTATTCTGCTGCTGAGCGATCGTTCTGCCGAACTGTTTTCTTTCTTTTACATAGTTGATGGTAATGTCTAAAGCGCCTTCTGCAATACCCAGAGCCTGAGCGGCGATACCGATACGTCCACCATCCAGTGTGTGCATAGCGATACCAAAGCCTCTGCCCTGCGGTCCAAGGAGGTTATCTTTCGGGATACGGCAATCCTGGAAAATCAGCTCGTATGTAGCTGAACCACGGATACCCATTTTCTTTTCTTTTGTTCCAAATGTGAAGCCTGGTGTTCCTTTTTCTACGATAAATGCGGAGAAGCTCTTTTTCTTTCTTCCTCTTGCGTCAACTTTTACGTCTGTAACGGCAATGATGATGTAGTAATCAGCATAGAATCCGTTGGTGATGAAACATTTTGATCCGTTTAATACCCACTCGTCGCCATCTAATACAGCCTTTGTCTGAGCGCCCTGTGCGTCTGTACCAGCACCCGGCTCAGTAAGAGCAAATGCACCTAACTTCTCGCCTTTAGCCAGCGGAACCAGGTATTTCTGTTTCTGCTCTTCTGTACCGTAAGTCATGATCGGGTCTGCGCAAAGAGATGTATGTGCAGAAACGATAACGCCTGTGGTACCGCATACTTTGGACATCTCTTCTACACACATGATGTATGTGAGAGGGTCACAGCCCTGTCCGCCGTATTCCTTCGGGAACGGGATTCCCATGAAACCTAATTTCTGCATTTTAGCAACGGTTTCTTCTGGGAAATGTTCTGTTTCATCTACCTCCTGAGCAAGAGGTTTTACTTCGTTCTCAGCGAAATCTTTGAAAAGCTGTCTAGCCATTTCATGCTTTTTGCTTAATGTGAAATCCATTTTCATTCCTCCATTATAAATTGGTTATGAAGGCAGGAGGATAATATGAGCAACTTATCCTAAACCCACCTAAAGCCGTGAGGACATAATGCCCCCACGGCATACAAAACTGTTTTAATTATTTTCTGTAATCGTAGAAACCAATACCAGTCTTCTGTCCTAACTTACCGCCACGAACCATTTTTCTTAATAATGGATGTGGACGATATTTGGAGTCACCTGTCTCGTTGTAGAGAACTTCCATGATAGCCAGGCAGATATCCAGACCAACCAGGTCGCCCAGAGCCAGAGGTCCCATCGGGTGGTTAGCACCTAACTTCATAGCTGTATCGATACCTTCCACAGAAGCAACACCGTCAGCGTAGATACCAACAGCTTCGTTGATCATCGGGATAAGGATTCTGTTAACTACGAAGCCTGCAGCTTCCTCAACCTGTACAGGTGTCTTGCCGATATCTTCGGAGATTGCTTTGATCTTATCAACCATCTCATCTGGTGTGTTCAGACCAGCGATAACCTCGATCAGCTTCATAACAGGAGCCGGATTGAAGAAATGCATACCGATAACCGGTCTGTCTAATCCAGCGCCGATCTCTGTGATGGACAGAGAAGATGTATTTGTCGCAAACATACACTCTGCCGGAACGATATCCTGTAACTCTTTGAAAGTCTGTTTCTTAACTTCCATAACTTCCAGAGCTGCCTCTACGATAAGGTCTGCATCTGTACAGATATCTTTTGTACCAGTTGTGATCTTAGCAAGGATAGCATCAGCCTTAGCCTGATCCATTTTTCCTTTTGCTACTCTCTTTTCAAAGCCTTTGGCAATCTTATTTTTGCCGTTTGCAGCAAATTCATCGTTAATATCGCATAAATATACTTCGTAACCTTCTGTCTGAGCAAAAGCCTGAGCGATACCGGAACCCATTGTACCTGCGCCAATAACTCCAACTTTCATTGATCTTTCCTCCTAAAAAAATATAATTGTGCCTGCATCCCATTTTTCATAGGATGCAGGACTTGTTAACTGTCAATTAGCAATTCTTAAATGGTTCTTTGACTTTATCTTTGTTCTTGTCAAGGAAGAATGCCATACCATATTTCTGATCTTCTGTCTCGAAGCAGCTTCCGAACAGCTTCTCCTCAATCACGATCGCTTCGTCCATTCCAACTTCCAGACCTTCGTTGATAGCCTTCTTGCATGCGCGAACGGCAATCGGAGCGTTCTTTGCGATGCCTTTTGCCATCTTGATAGCCTGCGGCATAAGCTCTTCCAATGGATATACCTCATTTACAAGGCCGATTCTGTAAGCCTCAGCAGCCTTGATGTTGCGGGCAGTGTAGATCAGCTGTTTTGCCTTGCCTGGTCCAACGATACGAGCCAGTCTCTGTGTTCCGCCAAATCCAGGAGTGATTCCCAGACCAACTTCCGGCTGACCGAATACAGCGTTCTCAGAGCAAAGTCTGATATCACAGCTCATGGAGATCTCGCAGCCGCCGCCTAAAGCGAATCCGTTGATGGCAGCGATAACAGGAATCGGTAATGTCTCGATCTTTCTGAATACATCGTTACCGACTTTACCAAATGCTTCGCCTTCTTCTTTGGTCAGAGTGCTCATCTCTCCAATGTCAGCGCCTGCTACAAAGGATTTCTCGCCGGCGCCTGTTAAAACCAGACATCTGATAGTGTCAAGATCCACAGCGTCGATTGTAGCGTCAAGCTCTTTTAACACTTCACTGTTTAATGCGTTCAAAGCCTTTGGACGATTGATGGTGATAATACCAACCTGTCCGTCTACTTCGTAATTAATGAATTCCATTGTTATGTATCTCCTTTCAGATAACAAATCATATCATGGAAATCACCGGCATCGGTCTAAACCTCCGCCGGATTATTCTTATAGTCTTTCTGTGACGATTAGTCTCTCTTAACTACTGTTGCGCAGCCCATGCCGCCGCCGATACACAGTGTAGCAAGACCAGTCTTTGCGTCACGTTTCTGCATCTCATGCAGTAATGTAACAAGGATACGGCATCCGGAAGCTCCTACAGGATGTCCAAGAGCGATAGCTCCGCCGTTTACGTTTAACTTGGAAGTATCGAATCCAAGGTCTCTTCCAACTGCCAGGGACTGTGCCGCGAAAGCCTCGTTAGCCTCGATCAGATCGAAGTCATCGATGCTCATGCCGGTCTTAGCAAGAACTTTCTTTGTAGCCGCAACTGGTCCAACACCCATGATGGAAGGATCAACGCCGCCTAAAGCGCCGGCTACCCATGTTGCCATTGGTGTAACGCCGAGTTCTTTTGCTTTCTCTTCGCTCATAACGATAACAGCTGCCGCACCGTCGTTGATACCTGAAGAGTTAGCTGCTGTTACGATACCATCCGGTTTGAATGCAGGACGTAATTTAGCGATGCTCTCTGCCGTAGTTCCAGGACGTGGACCCTCGTCTGTATCGAAGATCACTGTTTTCTTTTTCAGCTTAACTTCAACTGGAACGATCTCATCTTTGAATCTTCCGGACTCGATAGCTGCTGCTGCCTTCTGCTGGGAATCAGCTGCGAACTCATCCAGTTCTTCTCTTGTCAGTCCCCACTGCTCAGCAACGTTCTCTGCTGTGATACCCATGTGGTAGTGATTGAATGCATCTGTCAATGCGTCGTTTACCATACAGTCTTTTAATACGCCGTTGTTCATTCTGTAGCCGAAACGAGCCTTGTCCAGACAGAATGGAGCCATGGACATATTCTCCATACCACCTGCTACAACGATATCAGCATCACCAGCGATGATCTTTGTTGCGGCAAGGTTTACACAGTTAAGACCGGAGCCACAAACGATGTTGATGGTGGTTGCCGGTACTTCAACCGGAAGACCTGCGTTCAGGGAAGCCTGACGAGCTACGTTCTGTCCTAATCCAGCCTGGATTACACAGCCCATTAATACTTCGTCAACCTGATCAGCAGCAACACCGGCTCTGTTCAGAGCCTCTTTGATCACGATTGTACCAAGGTCAGCAGCAGGTACTGTGCTTAATCCTCCACCCATGGTTCCGATTGCGGTACGACAAGCACCTGCTAATACAACTTTTTTTGCCATAATACTCATTCCTCCATTTGAATCATCAATTTTACTAAATGACAGTTGCTCTGGGCTAGAAAATATCTAGTACGATGTGTTAAGTTTATCACAATCTTCTGTTCTTTGCAACAACATTATAATATGTTTTTTGTTTATAATCCAGCTTTTATTTACTTTTCACAAAAACTTCTTTTTCTTCGCTCAAAACTTTCTTAATTACCGCTTATTTCGGGGATATTTTAAAAAAACGCGTATGAATTGTAAGTCTATGGATCACTCTGAAATAAGAACTGCTCTTTCTCACGAAATGTAAAATAAAGATAAAAAAAGCCATCATGATCTGATGACTTCTGGAAATTGCGGGGGAAGGATTTGAACCAACGACCTCCGGGTTATGAGCCCGACGAGCTACCAGACTGCTCTACCCCGCGATATACAATTGATGAATGTAAAAAGAGACTAATCACTGACTAGTCTCTCACAGAGGCGTCGACCAGATTTGAACTGGTGATGAAGGTGTTGCAGACCTCTGCCTTACCACTTGGCTACGACGCCATATGACTCCTAGGAGATTTGAACTCCTGTTACCGCCGTGAAAGGGCGGTGTCT
>DSLMC04103__coassemble_509_pt1 | contig 29543 bp, 30 predicted proteins | sample DSLMC04103__metabat2_low_PE_013 | metagenome-assembled genome bin DSLMC04103 | reverse complement strand
TAGAGCAGAGGACTGAAAATCCTCGTGTCACTGGTTCGATTCCGGTTCTGGGCATATGGGATATTAGCTCAGTTGGTAGAGCACTTGACTTTTAATCAAGTTGTCCGGGGTTCGAATCCCCGATGTCTCATGATGAAACCGTTGAAGTAATTCAACGGTTTTTTTCTTTTTATAAAACATGAATAAAAAGTTATGCATTTTCTGTGTGCATTAGATACGAAACAACATCTGATGCTGAGAAAGATGCTATTGAGAAGGAAACGATATGAATACTCCGATTTACAATAAGCTGCTGGCGTTGCGGGAGGAGAAGAGAATCCCTTTTCATATGCCGGGACATAAACGAAGAAGCGGCGGCAGTCAGAAAAAAAATGAAAAATTTTCAGGATTTGAACAGATAGAAGAGATTGATATCACGGAGATCAAAGACTATGATAACCTGCATCATCCTGAGGGAATGATCCGACAGTCGATGGATGCCCTGAAAGATATTTACGGGACGAAGGAATCCTGGTATCTGGTCAACGGGAGCACGGTAGGTATTCTGGCGGCAATCTCTGCCTGCTGCAGACATGGGGATGGAATTTTGATCAGCAGAAACTGCCACAAATCTGTGTATAATGCGATTCAGCTCCTGCAGTTGAAAGCATACTATTTTTGCCCGCATTATACAGAAGAATATGATCTGCTGGACGCAGTCACCGAGGAAACCCTTCAGGATATGCAGACAACTTTACAGGAACATCGAAATATCCGGGCGGTAATACTGCCCTCCCCGACTTATGAGGGGGTGGTCATGGATATTGCGGCCATAAAAGAGACAGTGAAACCTTTTGATGTCGCTTTGATCGTGGATGAGGCGCACGGAGCACATTTTCTGTTTCATGAATATTTTCCGGCGAGTGCCATTCAATGTGGAGCGGATATCGTTATACAGAGCACTCACAAGACCCTTCCGGCAATGACGCAGACCGCTCTTCTGCATCTTTGCACAGACCGTATAGCGCCGGAGAGAATCTCTAAACTGCTCTCTATTTACGAGACTTCCAGTCCTTCCTATATTTTACTGGCTTCCGCGGAATATGGAGTGGCGTTTATGAATGAAAATGTGGAAGCCGTACAGAAATATGTGGATAACCTTCAGGATTTCAGGGAGAAATGTGGACAACTGCAATATATCCATCTGATTCAGAAAGAGGAACTCTGCTGTAAAGATTATGACAGAGGAAAGCTGGTATTTTCGTTGCAATCTTGTGACCGGAAGCCGATGAAAAGGAAAGACGGGGAACAAGATGGGAGAAACTGTGAGAGAAATCAGAATATGGTAGAATCGTTTGATGAAAAATGGGACGGAGGCAAACTGTTTGACAGACTGCTGCAGGAATATCACATCGAGCTGGAGATGGCGGACCGCTCCCACTGTATAGCCATGACCTCTGTGTGTGACAGCCGGGAGATGTACGAAGCTCTTTTCCGGGCGCTGCGAGAACTGGATGGAGAGATAGGAAAATATCTTGAAAAGAGAAGTACGCATGAAGAGGTACATCAGAAGACAGAAAAGATAAGAGTTCAGGGGAGTAGATCAGAAGAAAAGATTGCTGTGAAACCGTATTCGGAAAAAATACTGGAATCCTGGGAGTGTATCGACCGGGAAAAAGAAGTGGTGCCGTTTTCTGCGGCGGCAGGAAGAATTGCCGGAGATTTCGTGATGTTATATCCTCCGGGAATCCCGCTGCTCGTTCCGGGCGAAAAAATAGCAAAAGAAACAGTGGAAAATATAAGGTATTACATTTATAATGGATATAATGTACTTGGGTTATCTGATATGCCTGGAGCGTCCGGGGATGGGGTGTCTGTATTAAAATAGAAGGCCAGGAGGTACATATGAAGGGAATGTTCATTGTGATGGAGGGACCGGATGGTTCCGGCAAATCAACACAGATAGAGTTACTGAAAGAATACTTAAATGAGACAGGTCGTGAGTGTGTGATAACCAGAGAACCGGGAGGGACAGTGATCGGAGAGGCTGTGAGGAGCATTATTCTGAATCCGGAGTATGAAGAGATGTCCGATGTGACGGAGATGCTTTTATACGCCGCCTCCCGGGCACAGCTGATGGCTGAGGTGATTGTACCGGCCCTCAAAGCGGGAAAGGTCGTCATCAGTGACCGGTTTGTGGACTCCTCCATCGTCTATCAGGGGATTGCCAGAGGACTTGGTATGGATACGGTGGCAGCGGTCAATCAGCCGGGCATTGGAGAGAATCGTCCGGATTGTATTTTTTTTATTGATATATCGGAGGAAGAAGGACTTCGCCGCAAAAAAGAGCAGAAAAATCTGGACCGGATGGAGCAGGAGAGTATTGACTTTCATGCAATGGTTTCCCGGGGATACCGGGAGGTGCTGGCAGGTCGGGAAGAAGTCGTCTATATTGATGGCTCTGACTCCGTGGAGAATATCCGGAAGAAGATTCAGGAAGAAGTACAAAAACGGATCGCGGATGAGGGAAAGAAAGAGCCGGGGGTCAAAATGGACCGTCCATGAAGGAAGGACAGAACCGACATATAAAAAGTGACAGATCAGAGGAAGAGAAACAGTGCCAGATTTTAAAGATATTTTAGGAAATGAAAGGCTGAAAGAACATTTTCAGACTGCTGTAAAACAGAATAAGATATCGCACGCCTATATTATCGAGGGAGAAAAGGGCAGCGGAAAAAAGATGATCGCTGCCGCTTTTGCAAAGATTCTTCAATGTGAAGACAGAAAAGAGGAAGAAGGGGAGAACGGCGCCGTAAAAGCCTGTGGCGCTTGCACCTCCTGTATTCAGGTGGAGCATAAGAATCATCCTGATGTGATCTGGGTCAGCCACGAAAAAGCCGGTGTGATCAGTGTCGGAGAGATCCGGGAACAGATTGTCAATACGATGGATGTGATGCCATATAAGGGTCCTTATAAGATCTATATTGTGGATGAGGCGGAAAAAATGAATCTGGCGGCGCAGAATGCCATATTAAAAACGATCGAGGAACCGCCGGAGTATGGGATCATTCTTCTTCTGACAACAAACCGGGGAGCTTTTCTTCCGACCATCTTATCGAGATGTATTCTGTTATCCGTAAAACCGGTGGAAGATACCATAGTGCAGAAGTATCTGACAAAAGAGCTGCATGTGCCGGAGAAAACCGCACAGTTTTGCGCGGGATTTGCCATGGGCAATCTGGGAAAGGCGATGGACGCCGCTTTGTCAGAAGAATTTCTGGAACTGCGACAATTTTCCGTTTCTGTGTTACAATATATCCATGAAGCGCAGCCTTATGAACTTGTGGAAAAAGTAAAAGGACTGAAAAAATGGAAGGAATCCGTGGGAGATTTTCTGGATATCCTTCTTATGTGGTTCCGGGATGTTCTGGTTCTCAAACTGACAGACCGTGAGGAAGAGATGATATTTCAGGACGAGTACGCCAGAATCCGGAAGCAGTGCGTCAGTATCTCTCTGGAAGGACTCAATACAGTCCTTCTGGAAATCGAACACACGAAGGCAAGGCTTCGCGCAAATGTTAATTTTGATACCTCGCTGGAGGTTTTATTGATGTTTATCCGCGATAAATTTGAATCGACAGAATGATGGAGGAAATACATGACAAAGGTAATTGGTGTCCGTTTCCGGGATAACGGAAAGATTTATTATTTTTCCGGAGGAAATCTGGGCGTAAAAGTGGGCGACAGCGTGATTGTGGAGACAGCCAGAGGCGTGGAGTATGGCCGGGTTGTACTCGGAGACAGAGAGGTCTCGGAGGAGAAGATCATTTCCACTCTGAAACCGGTTCTCCGCATCGCCACGGAAGAGGATGAAAAGATTCACCGGAACAATCAGAAAAAGAGCAGAGACGCCTTCCAGATCTGTCTGGAAAAGATTAAAAAGCATAAGCTTGAGATGAAACTGATCGACTGTGAATATACATTTGATAATAATAAAGTACTGTTTTATTTTACTGCGGAAGGAAGGATAGACTTCCGGGAGCTGGTCAAGGATCTGGCTTCCGTGTTCAAGACGAGGATCGAGCTGCGGCAGATTGGCGTGCGTGATGAGACAAAGATTATGGGAGGTATCGGTATCTGCGGAAGAGATCTCTGCTGTCATACGTTCTTATCTGAGTTTATTCCGGTGTCTATCAAGATGGCGAAGGAACAGAACCTCTCCCTGAATCCGACCAAGATATCTGGCGTCTGCGGACGTCTGATGTGCTGTCTGAAAAATGAGCAGGAGACCTATGAATATCTCAATAACAAGCTTCCCGATGTGGGCAGTGAGGTAAAGATCACCGGCGGCGGAAAAGGTGTGGTGCAGAGTGTCAATGTGCTGCGGCAGCGTGTGAAGGTGCTCATCACCAATGATAAGGGAGAGAAGGAGATGGCGGAATACCGTGTGGAAGAACTGCATTTTCGCCCGAGAAAGAAAAAAGAAAAAGTAAAGATGGACGATGAACTGAAACGTCTGGAAGCTCTTGAAAAGAAAGAGAGAAAATCGAAACTTTCATAAGGAGACGCCGGAAAACAAAATGAGTCAGGATAATGGTATCGAAAAAGAGAGAAAAGTGAATATCAGAGAAGAAAAGGACTTTCTTGGTCCCAATGAGCGGATTGACGATCTGCAGATTCAGGGATTTAAGATCATTCAGAATCCGGATAAATTCTGTTTTGGGATGGATGCAGTGCTGCTCTCGGATTATGCCGGCATCAAAAAGGATGGCCGCGTGATGGATCTGTGCAGCGGGACAGGCATCGTGCCGATTCTCCTGGAGGCAAAGTATGAGGCGTCCTATATCGAGGGGCTGGAATATCAGGAAGACTGCGTGGATATGGCGAGAAGAAGTGTGGAGATGAACGGTCTGTCCGATAAGATCCACATGACTGCCGGGGATGTCCGGGAAGTCCGCGCACAGTATCCGGCAGGTTCCTTTGACTACGTTACCTGCAATCCCCCCTATATGACCGGCAGCCACGGACAGACAAATAAAAATTACGGGAAGGCGATCGCGAGACACGAGATCCTCTGTTCCCTGGAGGATGTGGTGCAGGCGGCCCGATGGCTGTTAAAGGAGAGCGGGCATCTGATCATGGTACACCGCCCGTTTCGTCTGGCGGAGATTTTCTACTGTCTCAAAGAAAATAAACTGGAGCCGAAGCGGATGCGCCTGGTCTATCCGTACATTGACAAGGAGCCGAATATGGTTCTCATTGAGGCCGTGAAGGGAGGAAGGCAGCGCATCACGGTGGAATCCCCCCTGATCATTTACAAAAAGGACGGCTCTTATATGGATGAAATCTACGGAATCTACGGAGGGCGGGTGTAAAATATATTTGGAGAACGTTTGAAAGTGAACGTTCCAATCTACCATTATTGACGCAGTAAATGCGTCAGGGAGGAGAAAATATGGCAGGAACCTTGTTTTTATGTGCAACGCCCATCGGCAACCTGGAAGATATCACTCTCCGGGTACTTCGAACCTTAAAAGAGGTCGATCTGATCGCGGCGGAGGATACCAGAAACAGCATCCGGCTGTTGAATCATTTTGAAATTAAGACGAAAATGACCAGCTATCATGAATATAATAAAATAGAGAAGGCGGCTGTTCTGGTGGAAAAAATGCGGCAGGGTCTTAACGTGGCGCTGATCACGGACGCCGGGACGCCGGGGATCTCTGATCCGGGCGAAGAGCTTGTGCGGCAATGTCTGGACGCCGGCATCGAGGTTACCTCTCTTCCGGGCGCCTGCGCCTGTATCACGGCGCTTACGATGTCAGGACAGCCCACCCGGAGATTTGCCTTTGAGGCTTTTCTTCCCTACGATAAAAAAGAGAGGGAAGAGATCCTGCAGGAGCTGAAAGATGAGACGAGAACGATCATCCTCTATGAGGCGCCGCATCATTTGAAAAAAACACTGCGGGAGTGCCGGGAGTATCTCGGAAACCGGCCGATGACCGTGTGTAAGGAGCTGACCAAAAAATACGAAAAAAAGCTTCGGGGGACGCTGGATGAGGTCATTGCTTTCTACGAAGAAAATGAACCGCGGGGCGAATATGTTCTCGTTTTTGAGGGGAAAAGCCGGCAGGCGCTGAAAAAAGAAGCGCAGGAACAGTGGATGGAGATGTCACTCACAGAGCACATGGACGTCTATCTGAAGCAGGGCATGGATAAAAAAGAAGCGATGAAGCTGGTGGCAAAGGACAGAGGACTTCGGAAGAGGGACGTCTACAATGAGCTGCTGAAAATGCAGTGAGAATCTGTACACTACCATTTGACAATATATGGTAAAATAGAAAAGGAAAGAAGAACACAGGAAATGGAACCATATTTGAGAACCTGGTGTGAGGTAGACCTGAGGGCTATCCGCCAGAATATGATCAATATCAGAAAAAAAGCCGGACAGGGGCCAAAGGTGATGGCAGTCATCAAGGCTGACGGATATGGCCACGGCGCTGCGGAAATTGGACAATACATTTACGATGAGGCGGATTATTTTGGAGTGGCTACCATCGAGGAGGCCGTGGAGCTTCGGGAGGCAGGGATCGACAAACCGATCCTGGTGCTGGGATACACTTCTCCGTCCTTATACGGGCAGAATCTGAAGTATGATGTGGAGCAGACCGTCTATACGATGGAAGCAGCAGAGAAAATGTCTGAGGAGGCTGTAAAAAGCGGCCGGACAGCCAGGATACATATTGCGCTGGATACGGGAATGACGCGGATCGGCGTCTCTCCGGATGAAAAAGGTCTTGCCTTTGTGCAGGCGGTACAGAAACTGCCGGGCATTTCCGTTGTCGGATTATTCTCGCATCTGTCCTGTGCGGATATGGCGGATAAAACGTACACCAGAGAGCAGCTGGCACGGTTTGATTTCTTTGTGGAGTTGCTGGAGAAAAATCATATCTCCATTCCGGTGAAACATGTCTGCAACAGCGCGGGAATCATGGAGTTTGACGACCACCGGTACGATATGGTGCGTGCCGGCATTATCCTTTACGGTCTCTATCCGTCAGAGGAGGTCAGAAAAGAAGCGCTGGAGCTTGCGCCTGCCATGGAGTGGAAGACACATGTGGTCAATATCATGGAGCCGGAGATGAACCGGGGGATAAGCTACGGCGCAACGTATGTCACGGATCATCCATGCCGGATCGCGACGATATCCATCGGGTATGCGGACGGATATCCGAGAAGCCTCTCCAATAAAGGATGGGTTCTGATCCACGGCAAAAAAGCCCCGATCGTAGGCAGAGTCTGTATGGATCAGACAATGGTGGATATCACGGATATCCCCGATGTGAAGATGGAAGATGTGGTGACTTTGATCGGGAGAGACGGGGAAGAACGCATTTCGGTCGAAGATATGGCAGATCTGTCAGGAAGTTTTAATTATGAGTTCGTCTGCGATGTGGGACAGAGGGTAAAAAGAATCTATCTGCGGTAATTCTGTCACCGTAAAGATGTTGTCCTGTCAGCGGCCGTCAGGCAGTCGATGAAAAGTATCAACAGGAAAGGAAGGAAGTACTATGAAATCACTTGCAATAGAAAGAGAGTTTGGAAGCGGAGGAAGAGAAGTTGGATTAAAAGTGGCTGAGACTGCCGGAATATCTTATTATGACAGCAATCTTCTGGATAAAGTGACGGAACGGTACGGAGAGTCCGCCAATATTTTAAACAGCTACGATGAAAAATGGACGGGAAGTCTGTTATTTAATATTTCCATGGCAGCGGGATACAGCCAGGGAAATGACCAGTCCAAGATCTATCAGATGGGATATGAGGTGGCAGAGACCATCCAGCGTCTGCACAGAAATGGTCCCTGTGTATTTATCGGACGGTGCGCGACCGATATTTTAAAAAATGATAAAAATGTTTTGAGAGTTTTCATCTATTCTTCTGATGAAAAGAAAAGGATTGCCCGGGTCGTAAAGACGGAAAATGTGTCAGAATCTGAGGCAAAAAAGATGATGGATAAGAGAGACCGGGCGAGAAGAAATTATTTCCGGTTCTGGACGCAGAAAGACTGGGCGGACAGAGGCAATTATGATCTGGAGCTGAATACCTCCATATTGTCCACGGAAGAATGTGCGAAGATTCTTCTGTATGCTATGGGAAAATAAGAAATTAAAATCCGAAGACGCAGTGTTATGCTGATGATCTTCGGATTTTTATCGTTATTTTATCGTTATTCTTTCAAAAGATTTTTTCTTCGGATAAGATAATATCCGATACCCAGGGTATCTGCCAGAAACCATCCGATCGGCACGGACCACCAGATACCGACGACGCCGAGGAACGGGACGGCAGACAGGGCGTAGGCGAGAGCGACGCGGACGCCGAGGGATACGATGGTGAGTACCACGGACATTCCCGGTCTTCCCAGCGCACGGTATAATCCATACAGAAGGAATAAGATTCCAATCATAAAGTAGAAGGATCCTTCTATGCGCAGGTAGCGTGCTCCTTCGGCGATAACGGCTGTCTCACCGGCGTCAATAAAAAGACCCATAAGGGGCTTTGCGAAAATAAAGACGATGAGGGAGACGAGCAGACTGAAGGCAACGGAGGTTAATACGGCCGTCCGTATGCCTTTTTTTATGCGCTCTGTCTTTTTGGCGCCGTAATTTTGCGCGATAAAGATGGAGAACGCGTTGCCGAAATCCTGCACCGGCAGGTAGGCAAAGGCGTCGATCTTCACGGCAGCGGCAAAAGACGCCATGATCGTCGTGCCAAAGCTGTTGACCAGCCCCTGCACGGCCAGAATACCCAGGTTCATGATGGACTGCTGCATACAGGTGAGAGCGGAGAAGTTTGTGATCTCTTTCACACGGCTCAGGCGTAGCTTTACATTTTCATCCCGGTGCAGGAGTTCCGGAAACCGGATGCGGGTATAGAGGGTGATCCCGATACCGGATACATACTGGGAGATGACCGTCGCCTCGGCGGCTCCGGCCACTCCCCGGTGAAGGACCGCCACAAAGACGAGATCCAGCACGATATTCAGGCAGGCGGACACTGCCAGAAATACAAGCGGAATCACGGAATTACCGAGAGACCGGAGGAGGGAGGCAAAAAAGTTATAAAGAAATATGCCGATCATTCCCGCAAAGATGACGATCAGGTAGTCCCGCATCATTCCTTTCAACTCCTCCGGTGTCCGGAGAAACCAGATAATGGCATCCAGACCGGCAAAAATAAGGATATTCAGGACGATCGTGATGATGCCGAGAAGACAGAAAGAGGCGAGAATCCCCTCTTTCAGCCCGGTTTCATCTTTCTCTCCGTATCGGATGGAGAAGACGGTTCCGCTTCCCATGGCAAGTCCGAGGATGATGGACGTCAAAAATGTCATGAGGGAGAAGGCGGAGCCTACGGCGGCCAGCGCCTCCTCTCCGAGAAATCTTCCCACGATGAGAGTATCAGCGATATTGTAGCATTGCTGCAGCAAGTCTCCGAGAATCATTGGGATCGCGAAGCGCAGCATGGTCTGCATGACCGGACCGCGGGTCAGTTCGTTTTCCATAGATAGATCACTGCTTTCTTTCTGAAATATTTTACTTAACAATCGTAATTTATTATAGTATTACAGATGTAAAATGTCAATCAAAGAATTGCAAATAGATATACGGATGAATATACGAATAAATACAAGAAGAAATACACAAACAGAAATCCAGGTGGATAAATCCGAAGCAGACCTGTCTTGACTTGTACACAGAGCATCGTATAATATACAAAGAATCTGTTGTCAGGAGAGAAAATCGGGCGCTGTGTGCCGGATACCTGTGGATTTTAATATAAGGTTATGGAAAGAGGGGGCGGTCATATGTTTTTGGATACCTTGGATGAGCTGGACCGGCAGATCATAGAACTTCTGATCAAAAATGCCCGGATGTCCTACTCGGAGATCGGGCAGAAGATCGGAATCTCCAGAGTGGCGGTCAAGATGCGGGTGCAGGCGCTGGAGGAAAAGGGAATCATCGAGGAGTATACGACGATCATCAATCCGCAGAAGATCAGCGGCGCTGTCTCCTGCTATTTTGAGATAGAGACAAAACCGGAATCGCTCATGGAAGTGGCGGAGATTTTAAAAAATAACGATACGATCACACAGATTTACCGGGTGACAGGAAAGAGCCGCCTGCACGTTCATGCGGTGGCGTCCTCCAATGAGGAGATGGAAAGACTGCTGTATGAGACCATAGATACCCTGCCGGGCGTGGTGGAGTGCAGCAGCAACATGATTCTCTCAAGAATCAAGGATATCAAGGGACTCCGGCTGTAAGGGGCAGAGGCTTCAGAAGCGGCGCCGACAGAAGAAAGGACAGATGATTCGGAAGCGGCGCTGACAGAAGAAAGGACAGATGATTCGGAAGAGGCTCCGACAGAAGAAAGGGCAGAGGCTTCAGAAGAGGCTCCGACAGAAGAAAGGACAGATGATTTGGAAGAGGCTCCGGTAGAAGAAAGCGCACATGTTCCGGCAGTGGAAGCCATATAATAAAAGAAAAAGAAAAGCGATACGGAATGCTGAACATATTATGGGTCATCATGATGGCGGGAGGGATCCTGTTTGCCTCCTTCCACGGAACGATGGGAAAGGTGACGGAAGCGCTGATCGATTCCTCTACCGAGGCGGTGAATCTCTGTATTTTCATGCTGGGGGTTATCGGTGTGTGGAACGGTATGATGGAAATCGCGGTAAAGAGCGGTCTGATGAAAAGAATCGCGCAGGTTATGTATCCTTTTATCCACTGGCTGTTTCCGGATATTCCGCGCGGGCATAAAGCGAATGAATATATAGCGGCGAATATGGCGGCAAATATTCTGGGGCTTGGCTGGGCAGCGACGCCCGCGGGGCTTAAGGCCATGCAGGAGCTGCGATCGCTGGATGAAGGAAAACAAAAGAGATGGACAGACAGAAAAGATCGGAGGACGTTTCTGCGGGATTCGGGCGGGAAGGCGCCGGCCGGCAGTGGACGCGCCTCTGATATGATGTGTGCCTTTCTGGTGCTCAATATATCGTCTTTGCAGCTGATCCCCATCAATATGATCGCCTACCGGAGTCAGTATGGTTCGGTGGAGCCGGCGGCTATCGTGCTGCCATCCATCGTATCGACAGCCATATCGACGCTGGCGGGGATCCTGTTTATCAAGGCGATGGAACAAGTCAGGAAAAGGAGGAGGCGAAGATGAGAACGTTCCTCTGGTTTTCTGATTTTATCGTGCCGTTTATCATGTTTTATATTGTGATCTACGGTTTTTTTAACCGGGCAAATGTGTATGAGAATTTTCTCGACGGGGTGAAAGAAGGATTTCGGATTGTCATAAAGATCGCGCCAACGATGGTGGCTCTGCTGGTCTCCATCGGAATCTTCCGGACGTCCGGCGCGCTGGATTTTGTATCGGGACTGCTGGCTCCGCTGGGGGAACTCATTCATATTCCCGCTGAGATTCTCCCGGTTTTTCTGGTCCGAATTTTCTCCTCCTCGGCGGCTGTCAGCTTCGTGCTTGACATTTTTAAAGAATTTGGGCCGGATTCCATGATCGGAATGATGGTATCCATCATGATGAGCTGCACAGAGACGGTTTTTTACACGATCACTATCTACTATATGAGCGTGAAGGTCACAAAAACCCGGTGGACGCTGCCGGGGGCCATGGTGGCTACGGTGGCGGGAACCATCGCCAGCGTGGTGATCACAAGGATGATCCTGTGAGATTTTTTAGTTTCCAACTTTGATTGTTCAGTGCTGCCTGTTCGATGACAGGCACAGGACAGAACTATAATAAGAAATACATAAAAGAGAGACAGAAAAATGATAAAAAAAGAAAATGAGATAAAGATTGATTATTTTACGATAGAGGGCACGCCGGGCGGCAACCAGGATTGGTGCACGGATTTCTGGATGTATCTGGGCGGATGCGCGGCGCTGGCAGCCTGTGATCTGTCCATCTGTCTGGCAAAAAATCTGGGACTTTCGGACTGTTGTCCCTATGACCCGGAGACGCTGACAAAGAAGCAGTATGTGGATTTTTCCATGGTGATGAAGCCGTACATTCATCCGAGAATGGGAGGAGTGGCAAAGGTATCTCTTTTTACGGAAGGTTTTGGGCGGTATCTTAATGACAGGGGGTTCGATGTGCAGTTTGCTGTCTGTCCGGGTGAGAGTTCATTTGAGGAGGCGGAAGCCTTTATAAGAGATGCATTGAAAAAGAACCTTCCGGTTCCTTTTCTACTGCTCCGTCATAGGGACAAAAGTTTTAAAGATCTGAATTGGCATTGGTTTATGATAACCGGCTACGATGTAAGAAATGAACGCAGTTTTTTAAAATATCATACCTATGGCGAAGAGCAGGAAATTGATTTTGAACGGTTATGGTCTACCGGGATGTACCGCCGCGGCGGCATGGCAGCCATTCAATCAATCAGACAGCGGGCATAAAGGATTAGTTGTAATCTTCTAATAACTGTACTAATTTAATTAATTTCTCCTTCTTTTCCGGAGAGAAGTTGCGGATGAGATACAAAAGCTCTCTGTCAAGAGAGGTCTCTTTATAGTCCTCATCAATGGTACCGGCGAGATAGTCCAGCGACATACCGGTGAGCTGAGCATAGTAGGTCAGCATTCTCAGAGTCATAAGGCTTCGGTTATTTTCCACGTTACTGATGTATCCAGGAGTTACTCCCAGAGCTTTGGCGACCTGGTCCTGGGTAAGGTGGTTGGCAATGCGAAGCTCTTTGACTTTTTTTCCTAAATCTTTATTCATAGTATCACCATCGTCCCTTCGTAATGGAAAACTCTCTGCATGAGACAAAGAGTTTGCCAGCGGCAAACTCTTTACTCATTAAAGAAGATAGACCGGTAACTCTACACCAAATCCATGGTGAACAAAGCCAATATGTTCCAGAGTAATGTGTTCCAGTGTCATTCTGTTCAAGGTCATGCGCATATGTATTACCTCCCTTATATTTTCTATTATAATTATTATAACAAAAGATATTCCTTTTGGATAGTAAATGTTAGGGAGATTTTATGCTATTTTTCGGTGAATAAAAGAAATTTTTTTGACATTTTTGGATATGTAGGTGTTTTATATAAAAAAAGCAACGATAAATTACATTTATTGTATAAATTATTGCATTTATGATAGTATTGTTCTAAAACGCAAGAAGAAAAAGGAGGAGTACAAATGGAATATCTTGATATCAGAACGAAGGACGGCAGAGTGACCGGAGAAGTGAAAGAGAGGACTAAAGTTCACGAAGATGGGGATATTCACGGCACCTCTCACGTATGGATCGCCAGGATCAACGCGGAGGGAGAATGTGAACTTCTGCTTCAGAAACGCAGTGCGGACAAGGATGCGTATCCGGGCTGCTATGATATTTCCTCTGCCGGACATCTCCCGGCGGGGCAGGAGTATCTGCCGTCTGCCATCCGGGAACTCTCGGAGGAACTCGGTATCTCTGCCAGAGAGGAAGAGCTGATATTTCTGGGACTGCATGAGGGGTACAGTGAGGAGATCTTTTACGGAAAGCCATTTCGAAATCATGAGATCAGCCATGTGTATCTGTACGACCGGCCGGTAGATATCGAAAAACTGCATCTGCAGGAAAGTGAAGTAGAATCCGTGAAATGGATGTCTCTTTCCCGCTGTTATGAAGAATCCCGAAAGAAAAATCCGAAGTACTGCCTCTTTCCGGAAGAACTTGACATGATAAGAGAGTATTATGAGCATAGAGATTGATAATCACAAAAATGGGTGATCGTAAAAAAGACACCAGCGTGTCAGGAGACAACCTCCCACAGTTCCTCTTTGGTCAGGGACATATTTTCCGCCACGATGTGGGCGATGTCCATGAAGTGGTCATTCATCTGACCAATCTCCGGATATTTGCTGAACAGGTACATCAGCTTTTTGATCCAGATGATGCCCCGGTAATTAAAAGGCTCTTTGGATAAGATATCGCTAACCTGATACGGAAGGATCTGCATCCAGATGCTCATGCGCGCCAGCAGATGCATGGTGAAATAGATCTGCCGGGTGGAACCGTACTCGGCGGTATTGGTATAGTGCTCGCCGTAGTAGCGGATATTGTTCATAGTCTCCTGTTCCATGATGCCGATCTTGTCCGGGCTGTATTTGAGCTGGACGCCGTAGCGGTGCTTGAGCCATGCGGCGTAGCCCCGGCGCTCGGCGTGATACTCAGACCAGTGCTGGAAGAGGACAGTCTCCGGATTGCTGAACAGCTCCTCGTAGGAGGTGAGATGGTTCAGCCGGGCATAGTCCCGGTAATCACACATATGAGTCAGTTCATGGAAGACGAGACGGTAAAGTTCGCAGTCCTCCACCCGCTCAATGTACGGGCGTTTAAAAATAAGATAAAATGGTTCGTCCATAGACTTCGGATACTTCATACAGGCGGCGACGTGCTTCCAGTTCTGGCGGGCGGTCGCCTCGTCCAGTGTCTTGATATCCTCATCGACGAATCCGTACTTCTTCTGACACTCATACATGTCATCAGCCAGTATAAAACGAAGATTCACATCTCTTAAATTGAAATAACTGAAATACGAATTGGCAATTCGCTGAATATCTTTCATGATCATAGCGGCAACCTTCCCCTTTTACATGTATGTGTTTATTTTAACACAGAAAAAATGCTGTTCATAGAATATCTTTTGGCTCTGTTGGTGTATTTTTCAGGTCACCACAGGTTCCCCGGACGATATATTTTGGTCTGCCCTGTATCTCATCATAGATTTTGGAGATGTAGTAGCCGATGATGCCGAGGCTCAACATGATGATACTTCCGGTAAACAGGTTGATGATGATAACGGTGGTGAACCCCTCCAGGGCGGTGCCGGTGATCTTCTGATAGAGAGAGATGCCTCCGAGTACCAGAGAGATCAGGAGCATGATAAGACCGAGGAGGGAGACGATCTGCATCGGGGCAGCGGAAAAAGAGGAGATATTGGAGACGGCATACTTGATCAGCGACCAGGTAGACCATTTTGTCTCTCCGACTTCCCGTTCCCGCACATCAAACTCGACTGAAGTGGTCTTAAATCCGATCCAGGAGGACAGGGCGCGGAAAAAGGCATTTTTTTCCCGGATATTTAAGAGAGCGTTCACCGCTTTCCGGTCCAGAAGTTTAAAATCAGAAGCCCGGGACATATCAACGTTTGTCAGACGGCTGATGATCTTGTAAAAACATTTGGCAGCGAGAAAATGTGTATATCGCTCTGTCTGTCCGCGGGAGTGTTTGACTCCCTCTACGATCTCATACCCTTCCTCCCAGAGCCGGTACATTTCTATGATCTTTTCGGGAGGATGCTGCAGGTCGCAGTCGATCACGACACAGCAGCCGCCGGCGGAATAAAACAGACCGGCGTAAATGGCGGACTCTTTTCCGAAGTTTCTGGAAAAGTTGATTCCTTTGACGCGGGGGTTGGCGGCAGCTTCGGTCTGGATCTTTTCCCAGGTGGTATCTGTGGAGCCGTCGTTGACGAACAGAAGCTCGTAAGGAATCTGCGCTTCTTGAAGAAGCTTTGCGATCGTTTTCGCAGTTCGCGGTATCATTCCTTCTTCATTGAAGGAGGGGATAACGACAGATAATAATTGATTCATAGTTTAAAAATCCTTTTATTGAAAATATATCAGCAGGGGCGCCGGACATGGGCTGGCGCCTGTTCTGTTTTCTGTGATCTTTATTATTATAGCATCCGAAATCTTTTGTTGGAACAGAAAGATTGGGCGGTTTATAAAAATGTAACAAAAGTTTCACACATTATTAATTTTCACCGGGTTGTACAGGATATGAAAAAGGATTATACTATGAAAATGTGGCCGTAAGAGGTTCAGAAACAGGAAAGAAGGAAAGCTATGATACAGGATATCAATACGCATAAACTGGATATTGTGTATGACGGGAAAGCCATTCTGGAAGAATCTGACCTGATCGTTGCTTTTTCTGAGAAAGATGTATATATGAAAAAACAGAGGAAAACCGTGCCCTGCACTTTGCCATGATCACGGCATGGCATCTGTATCAGTGGTATGAGGAGACAAAGTTCTGCGGCGCCTGCGGTGTGCGGCTTCGTCACGGAAAAGAGGAGAGGACCATGGTATGTCCGATCTGCGGCAACACGATCTATCCCCGGATTTATCCGGCGGTCATCGTTGGAGTCTATGATGGAAGCCGGATCCTTCTCACAAAAATGTCACCGTCCGCGCAGTATTACGCGCTGGTCTCCGGTTACTGTGAGGCGGGCGAGACGCTGGAAGAGACGGCAAGACGGGAAGTCATGGAAGAGACAGGGCTTTCCATCGGTCCGCTTACGTATTATAAGAGTCAGCCGTGGGCGGCTTCTCAGTCGGTTTTATCCGGTTATTTTGCGAGGTTAGAGGGAAGTGCGGATATACATATAGATGGAAAAGAACTCTGCGAAGCCAGATGGGTGGAGCGGGAAGAGCTGGAAGGCTGTTATTCTGACAGTGGAATCAGTCTTACGGCGGAGATGATCGCGTATTTCCATAAACACCCGGAAAAGTTTCCGGGAGGGATAGAAGAGGACATTGAGAATTATAAGATAGATTATTAGATCAGACAGGGCAGATGCCGGGAAGGCAGATGTCCGGGGAAAGATGACAATGCGATGAGATCACAGGAATTGTGAGAAAGGGGAAGTATGATGGAACAAGAGGAGAAAAAAGGACCTTCTGTCTGGAGCACAAAGAAGAAGGTCGGTGTGACCATAGCGGTGGTCGTTGTGCTGTACGCGCTGATCGCGGTATTTTTTCAATTTCATTTCTTTCCGGGCACGGAGATCAACGGATACCAATGTGGATTTCGCAGTGTGGGAAAGGTAAAGGAAATGATTCAGGAAGGAGTGGAAGAATATTCGATCTCCATCAAAGAAAGAGATGACAGAGAGGAGACGGTATCTTCCGCGCAGGTAGGGCTTTCTTTCTCGGATAACGGCAAGCTGGAAGCGTTAAAAGAGGGACAGAAGGCGTATGCGTGGATCACATTTCCTTTTATCAATAAGGAGTATCCAAACGGTGTGACGCTTCAGGTGGACGAGACTGCCTACGCGAATACGTTTCACGCTCTTTCTGCTTTTGATGAGACGCTGGTGGTGGCTCCGGTAGACGCCTGGTCCAGATATAATAAAGAAACTAACTCTTATGATATCGTGGAAGAGATTTACGGAAATACGGTAAAGGAAGAGGAGTTTTATGACGCGCTTAAGGAGGCGATCCTCCGGCAGGATGCCAGCATTGACGTGGAGGAGGCAGACTGCTATCAGAATCCGGTCTATAAGAAGGATTCCGAGGAAGTCATCCAGTCCAACGATGTGCTGAATCAGTATGTCAGCACGGACATCATCTATGATTTTGATGACAGAACGGAGGAGCTGACAGGAAAGAAGATCAATAAGTGGCTCCAGGTGACCAAGAAGTTCAAAGTGAAGGTCAATAAAGAAAAAGCGGCCAAATATGTTGAAAATCTGGCTAAGAAGTATGATACGGTAGGGATCGAGAGACATTTCACCTCCATCGTCGGTAATGAGGTTGATGTGGAAGGTGGAACTTACGGCTGGACGATCGACCAGGAAGCCGAGACGGAGAAGCTGATCAAACAGATCAAAAAAGGAAAGAAAGTGACCAGAGAGCCAGAGTATGCGCATTATGCCAAGAGCCGGAAGAAGAATGACATCGGCGACACTTATGTGGAGGTTGACCTGGGTTCCCAGTATATGTGGTTTTACAAAGACGGAAAGACCGTAGTCTCCACGCCGGTAGTGACAGGAAACACCAGCCTCGGCAGAGGAACGCCGACCGGAGTCTATTATATCCTCTATAAGACGACCGATTATACGCTGACCGGAGAGGGATATGCGTCTCACGTAGACTACTGGCTGCCATTCACTCATTCCGGTGTGGGCATCCATGACGCCAGCTGGAGAAGTAGCTTCGGCGGAGGCATCTACACCTATGACGGTTCCCACGGCTGTGTCAACACACCGTACAATGCGGTGCGGACGATCTACAATAACATAGAATCTACATACCCGGTTGTTGTACACTGGTAAAAAAGAAACTGCTGCAAAGTGATCCATGCGAAGCGGAGAATTTTCTCTGCGGTTGTGGAACAGCTCTGCAGCAGTTTTTTATTACAGTAGGAAATTATACTTCTGTGAAATAAAAATGCTCTACGAAGATCGCGCTGCGGTTTCCTGTTTCACAGGAAATATTCCTCTGCCCGGTCTTTTACTGTCCGTTTTAAGAGGTTGGTGTGGCGGACGGCATTTACGAAGTCTTTCACAGTCACGGTCTCTCTTGATTCCAGGGCAGCGTAGGAAAATGCCATCTCCAGAAGAGTGAGCGGCAGTTCCGGCCGTCGGGTTCTTCGGTCTTCCGGCTGGAAGACCGGGTCAGAGAGGTGGATGAGAACCTGCAGCAGACGCCTGGTTTCTTCTTCGGAACAGGTAAGTTTTCCCTTTGTCGCGTGTTCGATGGACGGAAGGGTTCCGGTCAGAATCCGAAGTGTGACGGTCTCGTCAGGCTCCTCCACGGCGATCGGATAGAAGCGGCGGGCGAGAGCTTTGTCGCTCATCAGATATTTCTGATATTCCTCGCTGGTGGTGGAGCCGATGATCTTGATATCTCCCCGGTCAATGTACGGCTTTAACATGTTGGAGATATCATTGTTGGAGCTCTCGGTGGAACCGGCGCCGACGATGGTATGGATCTCATCGATGAAGAGGATGATGTCCGGATGGGCGGCGAGCTCGTTCATGAGCTGGCGGATGCGCTCCTCCATCTCTCCCACATATTTTGTGCCGCTCAGGAGAGAAGTTGTGGTCAGTTTGTATATTTCTTTGTTCTTTAAAAGTTGCGGTACTTTGCCCTGCTGTAAGAGCCAGGCCAGACCCTCGACCACGGCGGTCTTGCCGACGCCTGCCTCACCGAGAAGGATCGGGGATTTCTTCGGGGAGATGAGGATCAGTTCCAGATCATCAAGCTCCGCCTCTCTTCCGATGGCAGGATTGGTAAGATAAGAAGCCGCGGTCATGTTGTAGGCATACCGGTTCAGAATGCTCTCCGGGGACAGGACGGAAATGTTGTGGCGGCGCCGTGTTCCGGAGAAGATGGTGTCCGGCGCTTTCGTCCGGTGTCCGACAAACCAGTCAGAGCGCAGAGCGAGGTATTCCGCAAACGTGAGGGAGAAGTGCGTCAGTGAAGCGAGAAAAGCAAGTTCTCTTTGATGAAACTCTTCCAGCAGGCCCGTCGTGTCAATTTCTTCCGGTGCTGCGACCGGATCGGTATACATTTCCCCGAAGACCTTCACAAGCCAGAACTTTTTCTCAGAGGCAAAGCAGGCCAGCCGGGAGAGAAGGAGGTCTGCGAGAAGATTCTCGTTTTGTGAGAGAATGCTGTGACAGGCAGCGGCTGTCCCGGCGATGCGGCCGATGAGAGTCTGGTCCTGCGGTGAGGATTTGATGAGAACAGAATAAAAATCCTGTAATGTCCGCAAAAATAGATCCCTGTCCTTAAAGCACGGCTCAAGGCAGAGCATGGTTTTGGCATATACGGAATAAAAGGGCGTTTTTACATTTTCAAACAGAGAAGTGATACATGAAAGCCATGTGTCTTTCTGAAAAGGTTCTGAGGAGCTCATCTGCTCTTTCAGACGAACGCAGTCCTCAAAATACCGGTCGTACTCCGCGGCAGTTTCCGGAAAGGAAAAATTATTTCTCTCGGTGACGAGACGTCCGATGAAGGCAAGAAAGAGGTTGTTATCATGAAAGGCCTCAATGCGGGCCGGCAGGATAAACATGTTTTTAATACAGGTATTTTCAAAAGACAGTGGCTGTCCGGTAGCTTCAATGAGTCGAAAAGCGGCTGTCAATGTTGTGATTGTAGAATTCAATGGAATGCTCCTTTACAAATGATTTTTTGCTTTAAAGCCAAAAAGTGTTGTGCTTTTTATTTTTTTATGATAAGATAGCCTCTGGTGTACTGACCCGGTCAGTACGCTGGTGTGTGAACACATTATAAGAAAAATATCAAAAAAATGCAATTAGCGCCTGTGAGAGCAGGCGACAGGATTGGAAGATAAAGTGCTGTATCAGCGAAAGAGGAGAGGATGCAGACAGGTATATCAGGAAGGAGAAAAACGATCATGGATATGCAGATGAAGTTTTATAGAAAGTTGCCGATTCCAAGGGATTTAAAGGAACAGTTCCCGGCAGATGAGAGAGTGGTTAAGATTAAAAATGAGAGAGATCCGGAGATCGCCCGGATCTTTGAGGGTAAGTCAGACCGGTTTCTTCTGATCATCGGCCCGTGTTCCGCGGATAATGAGACTTCTGTGCTGGATTACGTTTCCAGACTGGCAAAGGTGCAGGAAAAGGTCAAGGATAAGATCTGGATCGTGCCGAGAATCTATACGAATAAGCCGAGAACCACGGGGGGCGGCTATAAGGGACTGGTTCACCAGCCGGACCCGGAGAAAAAACCGGATGTATGGCAGGGGATCATCGCTGTTCGCGAGCTGCATCAGAAAGCGATTCTGGAGAGCGGACTGACCTGTGCCGATGAGATGCTGTATCCGGAGAATCAGAGATACCTCTCTGATCTGTTGTCTTATGTGGCAATCGGCGCCCGTTCTGTGGAGAACCAGCAGCATCGTCTTGTTGCCAGCGGAGCCGGCGTTCCGGTGGGAATGAAGAATCCGACGGGAGGAGACCTCAGTGTCATGATGAACTCGATCACAGCGGCACAGAGCGGCCACATGTTCATCTACCGTGGCTGGGAGGTAGAGTCCACAGGTAATCCATACGCGCACGCGATCTTAAGAGGTTATGTGGATAAGCACGGACAGACCTTCCCGAACTATCATTATGAAGATCTGATGCAGCTGTATGAGCTGTATCAGGAGACAAACCTCAAGAATCCGTCCGTCATTATCGATACGAATCACTCCAACTCCGGTAAAAATTACATGGAGCAGATCCGAATCGCCAAAGAAGTGCTGCACAGCTGCAGGATCTCCCCGGATATCAGAAAGCTTGTGAAGGGACTGATGATTGAGAGTTATATTGAGGATGGCTGTCAGAAGATCGGCGGCGGCTGCTATGGCAAATCCATTACGGACCCGTGCCTTGGATGGGAGAAATCCGAGAAGTTAATTTATGAGATCGCAGAATCTTTATAAGGTTAAAATCCTTGTAAAAAGAAGGATTTTTGCCGCAAAATCATCTTGAATAAATGAGATATTACGAAAGGCTTTGTATACATTACAAAACCTTTGTACATTGTAAACAAAACATCTGTACAGGCTTGTTTTTTGTAATATTTTTTTGTAAAATGAAAACGTATATCGTGGAATTCTTCTATATAAATCTGCTTACTTGTAAATTAAAATATTACGAAAACTTTAAATAGGTCATTTTTAGAACACTTTTACGTAATATAATTTTAACAAGTAAAAGAAAGGGAGATGGCAGATGCTTCTGAGCAGACTGATGATTTTTAATCAGAGAGAAGAAGAGTGTCGCCAGATGGAAGCGTATTTTGAAGGAAGCGGATATGGCGTCATTTGTTGTTCTGATCTCGATGAATTGATGGAGATGATCTCCAAAGGAAGACATAAGCCGGAAGTATTTGTGTTCTACATTGATGATTCCGGACGGAGAGGTTACGAGATCATTGAGAAGATCCGTGCCGTATCTGATGTGGCGATCATTGTGATCTCAAAGGATATCCGCCTTGACACGCAATTATATGCATACTCCAAGCGGATTGATGATTATATGGAAGACCCGGTGCCGCTGCCTCTTCTGGAGGCGCATATCGAGGCGATCCTCCGGCGGTTTTCGGAGAAGAAGCTGTCTGTGGAGACAGTGGGCGCGATCACGATTGACTATGAGAGCAGAAAGATTTATCTTGATGGAAATGTTCTCAAGGTCACAGCAAAAGAATTTGATCTGATGGAATATTTTATCAAACACAAAGGAATGATTCTTTCCAGAGATAAGATACTCGATTCCGTGTGGGGATATGATTATATCGGCGGATACCGCAGTGTGGACACTCTGGTCAAAAAGCTGAGAGCAAAGCTTACAAAGGAATATCCTTATATACAGACGGTATATGGAGTGGGATACTGCTTTGATGTTTAAAATAAGGAGAAAGGGGATTTTTATAACAATGAAACGATGGTTGAGTTTATTGATGGTCATTATGCTATGTTTCAGCCTGACCGCGCCGGCGGCACAGGTAGATGCGTCTTCCAGAGTGACGGTGGTATACAAGGGCAAGACGAAGTCTTTCGGAAACAAGAAAACATACGCCTATGTCAACAATGAGAAGATCAAGGCGGTCAAACAGCCGATCTTCATCAAGAATGGAAGTTACATGGGACCGGTCAATAAGCTTTTTAAGAAGAGCTCTCTGAAGGTAAAAGTAACAAGCAGTGAAAACACACTGACCCTGCAGTATCGCTCCAATGTCGTTGTTCTGAAGAACGGAAGCCGCAATGTGACGACAAATGGAGAGGTTTCCAGAATGTTAGCTCCGGCGATGCTGGTGACATATCCGAGCGGAAAGACAAAATGGGTCGTTCCGTTAAACAGTGTCTGCAGCTGTCTGGGCATCACCTATAAGTTAAAAAATGGTGTGATCAGAATGAAGGGCGCGGCAAACACCGCTACCACTTCTTCCAGCAGCACGACAGTTCCGGAAACACCGCAGCAGAACGGGCAGATTACACTCGTTCTTGACGCAGGACACGGCGGCATGGACTCCGGAGCGACAGGAAATGGTTTCCGCGAGAAAAACATGACGCTGCAGATTCTTCTGGGCGCCAAGAGAATGTTTGATAATGACAGCCGGTTCAAGGTATATTATACAAGAACATCGGATACATATCCGAGCCTGACAGACAGAAGCAAGCTGGCTAATGATTACGGTGCGGATCTGTTCGTAAGTATTCACATTAATTCTGCTTCTGCTTCCGCGCATGGAACGGAAACGCTGTATAATTCCAGCCGAAATGTAGTGACGGCAAAGAACGGAATGACATCGAGAGAGCTGGCAACCTATATCCAGCAGTCCGTGGTCGCTACCACAGGCTTTACAAACCGGGGACTCAAAAACCGGACTGACCTCAGTGTCCTGAACCGGACAACCATGCCGGCCTGCCTTATTGAGTACGGTTTCATCAGCAATGCGAAGGAATCCAGAGAGATGAATGCCAATACGACCCGCTACGGTCAGGAACTCTATCAGGCTATCGTTGGTTATCTGCAGTCTGAGGGCAAATTATAAAATTTCTGCAAGACAGATAAGAAAATGGGAGGACTGCCTTTGCAGTTCTTCCTGTAAAAAGGAAGCTGCCATACTCTGCAGCTTTTCACAAGGATATTGACAGAGACGAAAAAGTCGGCTATCATATCCCGGTGCGAAGCTGTGGAATACGGCAGCTTTTTTTGAGAATGTTATTTGATACTATATGTAGTGTGATAAAGTATTGCACACCACGAGTTATTGTGTTACAATGTCGGTGTTCGCCAAAAGAGCGTTTTGTAATATTTCCGGTGACGATGCGCGTATATCACGAGAAAGCGGCGTCGTCAGGATTACCTACATAGACACAATACATTTGCAGAAAACAGAGGTAGAGAGTATGAAGATTATAAAAAGAAGCGGTATGGAAGTCGAGTTTGACAGAAGCAAGATCAATAACGCGGTAAAGAAAGCCAACAACAGTGTTGTGGTACAGGACCAGATGAGCGACGCGCAGATCGAGGAGATCGCGAAAAATGTGGAGATCATCTGCGAGGGTATGGGCCGCGCGCTGAGTGTGGAAGAGATACAGGACCTGGTGGAGAATCAGATCATGAACCAGAAAGCGTTCCGGGTGGCAAGCAACTATATCACCTACCGTTATAAGCGGGCGCTGGTGCGTAAGTCCAACTCCACCGATAAACAGATTTTAAGTCTTCTGGAATGCAACAACGAAGAAGTCATTCAGGAGAATTCGAACAAGAATCCGACGGTCAACAGCGTACAGAGAGACTACATGGCAGGCGAGGTCAGCAAGGATATCACAAAACGTTTCCTTCTGCCGGAGCACATCGTGGAGGCTCACGAGCAGGGCATCATCCACTTCCACGATTCCGATTACTTCGCTCAGCACATGCACAACTGCTGTCTGGTGAATCTGGAAGATATGCTGCAGAACGGTACGGTCATCAGTGACGTGATGATCGAGAAGCCGAAGAGCTTCTCCACCGCCTGCAACATCGCGACCCAGAGCGTGGCACAGATCGCCAGCTCCCAGTATGGCGGCCAGAGCATCACTCTCTCCCATCTGGTGCCGTTCGTGCAGATCAGCCGGGATAAGTTCAGAAAAGAAGTCCGGAAAGAGTTTGAAGAAGAGGGAATGCCGTTAGACGAGGAGAAGATCAACGAGATCGCCGAGATGCGTGTCCGCAAGGAGATCAAGCAGGGCGTGCAGGTCATCCAGTATCAGGTCATCACTCTGATGACAACCAACGGGCAGGCGCCGTTTGTGACCGTGTTCATGTATCTGGATGAGGTGGAAGAAGGACCGGCAAGGGACGACCTCGCGCTGATCATCGAAGAAATGCTCAATCAGCGGATTCTCGGTGTCAAGAATGAAAAGGGTGTGTACATCACACCGGCGTTCCCGAAGCTGATCTACGTTCTAGAGGAAGATAATATCCATGAAGACAGCAAATACTGGTATCTGACGAAGCTGGCAGCGAAATGTACGGCAAAACGTCTGGTTCCGGATTACATTTCCGAGAAGATCATGAAAAAGTTAAAACAGGGCAACTGCTATCCGTGTATGGGATGCCGTTCCTTCCTGACTGTATACAAAGACGAAAATGATAAACCGAAGTTTTACGGAAGATTCAATCAGGGCGTTGTCACCCTGAATCTGGTCGATGTGGCATGCTCCTCCGGCAAAGATATGAAGAAGTTCTGGGAGATCTTTGACGAGCGGTTAGAACTCTGCCACGAGGCGCTTATGTGCCGTCACAACCGTCTGAAAGGAACCCCGTCCGACGTGGCTCCGATCCTCTGGCAAAACGGCGCTCTCGCCCGTCTGAAAAAGGGAGAGAAGATCGATAAACTGCTCTACGGCGGTTACTCCACCATCTCTCTGGGCTACGCGGGACTCTGCGAGTGTACCCGCTACATGAAGGGCGTAAGCCACACGGACCCGGAGGGCAAAGAATTCGCCCTGAAAGTGATGCAGCACATGAACGACGCCTGCGCCAAATGGAGAGCGGAGAGCAACATCGACTTCAGTCTGTACGGCACCCCGCTGGAGTCCACCACCTATAAATTTGCCAAATGCTTACAGGAACGTTTTGGCATCATCCCGGGTGTGACAGATAAAAACTATATCACCAACAGCTACCACGTCCATGTCACAGAGCCAATCGACGCTTTCGATAAGCTGTCTTTTGAGGCGCAGTTCCAGGAACTGTCTCCGGGCGGCGCCATCAGCTATGTGGAAGTGCCGAACATGCAGAATAACATCGAGGCGGTTCTGGCAGTCATGAAACATATTTACGACAACATCATGTACGCGGAGCTCAACACCAAGAGCGATTATTGTCAGGTCTGCGGCTATGACGGAGAAATCCAGATTGAGAGCGACGAACACGGCAAGCTGATCTGGGTATGTCCGAACTGCGGCAACACTGACCAGAACAAGATGAACGTGGCGAGAAGAACCTGCGGTTACATCGGAACCCAGTTCTGGAATCAGGGAAGAACCCAGGAGATTAAAGAGAGGGTTATGCATCTGTAGATTTGAAAACCTCCGTATGATTTTATTTCGTACGGAGGTTTTTGTGGTATGACGGGCATGCCGTCAGTCTGTGGTGAAAGTCCTCTTACTTACTCGACTGAGAGGGGAGAGAAAATCCCCATACTTAATTTAGGAAAATTTTCTAAAAAATAATTGATTTTCTTGCATTTTCCATGTATAATACAACTTAATACAAAAACTTATTGAAAATTGTATGAAGTTCTTTTCTGATAGTATGCAGGAGTGGGTTTATGAATTATGAATCGATATTTAAACAGTACGGAGGAATAATGCGTACTTTTGAACTTAAAAGAGAAGGGATCTCTTATTATATTCTTCAGGAGTTGATGGAAGAAGGTCTTGTGGAGAAGATTAAATACGGATATTATCAGTGGCAGGATGAAAAAGCTTTCTCAGAAGTTTCCATCATAAGTGCTTTGTTTCCAGATGCCATTATTTGTGATATTTCTGCTGCGATGTATTATGGGTATACGGACCGGGTACCGGGTATTTGGCATATAGCGGTGAATAATAAATCGGCAAGAAATAAATTTAAGATAGATTTTCCAAAAGTAAAACCACATTTTATTTCTGCAAACAGATTAGAAATCGGTGTGAGCGAAGGCAATATTGACGGGATAACTGTAAAAATATATGATAGAGAAAGGGTTGTCTGTGATTGTCTCAGACATGTTAATACAATGGATGGAGAGGTGTTCAACATTATAATCCAAAGATATGTGGGAGACAAGGATAAAGATGCGGCCAGACTGATGGAATATGCAGCAAAACTGGGTGTAGAAAAAAAGGCAAGAAGGATGGTAGGAATATGGCTGTAAGAGAAATTAAAGATATGGGAGCATCAGTTCTTGCCAGACTGAAAAAACAGTCAAAGGAAAAGGAAATTAATTATCAGACCTGTCTCCAGCTTTTTGCACAGGAAGAATTTCTTCGTAGGCTGGAAGCATCTCGATATGCTGAAAATTTTGTTTTAAAAGGTGGAATGTTTTTATATATAATATCTCATTTTGAAGGCAGACCTACTATGGATATCGATTTTATGATCAGAAAGTTATCCAATGATATTTCAGGTATGGAGAAAATAATTAAAGAAATATGTAGTATGGATACTGGAAACGCCTTTATAGATATTGAAGTTCTTGGTATAAAAGAAATTACGCCGGAAAAGAAATATTCAGGTTTGGGAATAAATTTGATGGCTCATATAAAAAATGTAAGGATTCCTTTTTCTGTTGATATTGGAGTTGATGATGTAATAATACCGGCACCAATAAAGAGAACAGTAACAACTAGGTTGTCAGGTTTTAAAGAACCGGATGTTTATACATATTCATTGGAAAGTACGATAGCGGAAAAGTTTGATGCTATTTTGAAACGGATGGCAGCTTCCAGTCGAATGAAAGATTTTTATGATATTTTTTATTGGTCAAAGATTTTTGACTTTGATGGATCAATATTATACAGGGCTATTTTTGAAACTTTGAAACACAGAGGTACAGTATATAGAAAAGACAGTTTAGATAAAATAAAATTATTTCATCAAAATGAATTTCTGAGAAAATTATGGAATAATTACAATCCAGGACCGGGACTGGAAAAACCGGATTTTATTTCTGTATTAAATCAAATTGATTTGTTTATCGGGCCAATATATGAAGCTATACTAAATCAAATTGATTTTTTTGGAACATGGTCAGCAAAGAAAAATGTATGGAGTAAATCGAAAGAAAAGGCAGGAGAGTAGAAATGTCAGCAGAAATCGTATGTATTGGTCAGGCGGTCATCGACTGTATCACAAGAGGAAAAGAGGAGAAACCACATAAGAAAAACGTATACCGGGCGGAAAACATCAGCCTGAATACCGGCGGCGACGCCATTAATGAATCGGTGATCCTCTCACGGCTCGGACACCGGGTAAAGCTGGTCTGCGGTGTGGGCGACGATGTTGTGGGCAACCTCATTCTTCATGAGATGGAGAGACAGGGCGTCGACATCAGCGAGGTGACACAGACAGCGTCACTCACCACGCCCATCGCCAATCTGATGGTAAACACCGATGGAAGCCGCATTTCCATCAACAGCGAGGCCACCATGCTCACAGGCTACGCTCCGTCGGAACACGTGATAAAGAGCGCGAAGGTCGTCTCCCTTGCCAGCCTCTTTCGGGCTCCCCTTGATAACCGGGAGACAATCATCCGGCTGGCAAAAGCGGCGAAAGCGGAAGGCGCCATCCTCTGTGCGGACACAAAGATGCCGACCTACCGGAAACTGAATCTCGAAGATATCAGAGAGATTCTCCCGCTCATTGACTACATGTTCCCAAACGAAAACGAGGGGGAATACTATACCGGCGAGACAGACTACATGGCCATGGCGGAGCATCTCCGAAGCCTCGGCGTAAAAAACGTCATCATAAAGACCGGCGAGAAAGGATGTACGGTAAGCGGCGAACAGGGAAGCTTCTCCATGCCGGCCTATGCCGTAAATGCTGTGGATTCCACAGGCGGCGGCGACAACTTTGTGGCAGGATTTATCTCCGCCCTTCTCCATGGCGGCAGTCTGCGGGAGTGTTGCCAGTACGGAACCGCCTGCGCGGCGGTCTGCGTGCAGAGCGTCGGGGCGACGACCGGAGTAAAGAACCGGGAGAGAGTGGAGGAGTTTATAAGAGAAAATGGGTGCAGATAAGCCAGCCTATGGGTTTAAGCTTTCCCATTATTTAAAGTAGGAAAAGAACACCCCGGAGGTCGCATCTCCGGGGTGTTTGTTGTAGTCAAGGCGTATGGACTACTCATCTCACTTTGCCTGTCGGCATTATAGCATATACTGATATGAATTTCAATATGTAAGATTTAGAAAATTTTAGAAAAAAATGTAATCCCAGTTTCTAAATACCTGTAAATTTACAGGGCATTTTTTTATGAGAAATGTTATAATAATAAAATAGATTCATTAAATTAGTGAGATAAGATTAAAATAAGTGGATTATGATAAAATCATTAAGAAAAGAACGATGGGAGGTCAGAAAATGTATTACGGCAACATCAAAAAAAGCGATATCGCCAACGGCATAGGTGTCAGGGTTTCTCTTTTTGTCAGTGGATGTACTCACCATTGCAAGGGTTGTTTTAATGAAGAAACCTGGGATTTTAAATACGGACAGATTTTTACAAAGAAGACGCAGGAACAGATCTTTCAGTGGCTGGAGCCATCTTATGTGAGCGGGCTGACCGTGCTTGGCGGAGAGCCGATGGAATATGTGAACCAGCAGGAACTTTTGCCATTCCTCCGGGAAGTGAAACGCCGTTTTCCTGATAAGACGATCTGGTGTTATACGGGATATGTATTTGAAAAGGATATTTTGGAGCGAATGGTGCCAAAATGGCGTTATACCGGGCCGCTCTTACAGCTCATTGATGTGCTGGTGGACGGACCGTTCATCGAAGAATTAAAGGACATCACACTCCTGTTTAGAGGGTCTTCCAACCAGCGGCTCATCGATGTGCCAAAGAGCCTGGCGGCCGGGAAAACCGTGCTGTGGGAGCATGAGGAATAAAGATTGGGATTGTAAAGGTGAGAAATAAATTTCTCATATAACAGACGATGCCATTCGTTCTCATACAGTTCCTCCCGACTC
>DSLMC04103__coassemble_496_pt1 | contig 30284 bp, 28 predicted proteins | sample DSLMC04103__metabat2_low_PE_013 | metagenome-assembled genome bin DSLMC04103 | reverse complement strand
GTCATCGTCTGTGTTACAAGTTATATTTCTTATCACCGCGACAAATCCCCATTTGTATCCTTCCCGGTGGCATGTTATAATCTGGGGGAGCGCCGGATTGATTTTTATATTTCCGGGTTGATGATTATTTTATGAAAGGTTTTTATGGAAAGAAAGGTTATTTTTTATGAGAGAGACAGTTTTGTTATATAATATTCAGGATAAAAAAACTCGCAGCGCGATTCAGTTTATTGCTGTTCAGATGAAGATTCGTGTGCAGTCGGTGGCTCCTTCTCAGTATCATATGCCGCTGGGACTGCTGGCGTTCGGCAAGGAAGAGGATCAGAAAGAGTATCTTACGGATGCGCCAGCGGCATTTGATGACGCTATGTTGGTATTTGCCGGACTTCCCGCAGGAAGGTTACATGTGTTTTTATCGCAGATGGGGAAAAAGAAAGTGCCGACCATTGATTTAAAGGCTTCTCTGACAGAACATAATGCGGTGTGGGATTCCGTTACCTTGCATGATGAGCTGGTGAAGGAACATGCGTCGTTTCATAACGGTGCGGGAGACGATGAGTAATCTGACCACGGAGTTCAGCGCTGCTGAACAGGAACAACTTGCTGACGATGAAGATGTCATAGCTATTTTCAAACGTCTCATTGAAAAGAATCGACAAGCTTACGAGGTACTGGCCAAATGATCTTGAGATTAGCCGCAGGCACCATCCAATTTTCTGACTTACTTCACTGGATACTCAAACATCAAATATAAGAAGCCATTCATGCAAAAAGCCATTCCCGAGTGAGAATGGCTTTTTACATATTATCAACCTGCACATATCATCTATGCAAGCTTCTTAACTTTTCATTTAATTACCCGCTGTCGTGGCTGCAGTAGTTGCCTCCGTAGATGCCGCTGTCGTGGCCACCTCCGTCTCTGTGGACGCCGCGGTAGTATCTGCCGCTCCGGCTGCGGTTGTCGTTGCCGCTGTAGTCGTATCCGCTGCCGCGGTGGTATCTGCTGCTCCGGCTGTGGTTGTCGCTGCCGCTGTAGTCGTATCCGCTGCCGCGGTGGTATCTGCTGCTCCGGCTGCGGTTGTCGCTGCCGCTGTAGTCGTATCCGCTGCCGCGGTGGTGTCTGCCGCTCCGGCTGTGGTGGTTGCTTCTGCGGAGGTATCTTCGTGGAGAACCAGTTCTGCCCAGAGTTCCTGGTTGACGTCTTCGTCGTAGTTCCATTCTGCCTCCAAGTCTTTGGTCCAGCCGTCGTAAACTTCGGTAAATTTGGTCTGCTGGCGTTCTGCGATGATGGACTGGCGGTTGTTTTCTGTGGCGTCGGCGTCGGTGTAGGCGTCCAGTCTGGCGATGACATAGCCGTTGTCACATTCCTGTACTTCCTGGGTGATGTCGCCGTCTTTCATGCCTGCGAGCAGTTTTTCAAAGGCTTCGCCTTCTTCGGATTCGCCGGCGGCGAAGGTTTCTGCCGTGTTGGTATAGCCCTGTTCTTCTGCGACGTCGGCGATGTCTGTTCCGGCCTGCACTTTGGCGAGGGCCGCCTGTGCGGTCGCGAGTACCTGTGCTTTTTCTTCCTCGCTCATGTCAACGGTCTGTCCCTGATCGTCGGTATTTGTGGTGGCAAATACCACACGGGTGATGGTCGTCTCCCTTGCCTCGTCATCGCTGACGTTGGTGTCTGTGTCTTTGATCATATATTCCTGCACTTTGGCTGCCAGTGCATTTTCTTCGTATATCTCTGTCATATCGTCTTCGGTGGCGCCGCATTCCGCAAGAATCTCTGCGCCTGTTGTATCTTCGGCGAAGGCCGCAGCGTACTGAGCACACTGCTCTTCTTCTTCCTCCGTCAGAGAAGCGCCGGCTTCCTCCGCGTGATTGTTCAGAACGATAATCTGCTTGATGCGGGAAATGATCTGTTCTTTCGCGTAATCTTCAAATGTCATTGCATTTCCTTCGTCATCGGTTCCCATGTCCATTGTCCAAAAGTTCTCTCCAAAATAGCTGGAATAGGATGCCTCATACTGAGCGGCGGTCATTTTGCCGTAAATCCATGCTTTTTTCAGGGAAACGTCCTCGCCGTCGTAGGTGAAGAGCGTCTCGTTTCCATTTTGTGTGACTTCTCCTTTGCCGCCGGAATTGCCGCAGCCGGTCATCATGCCAACGGCCAGAACTGCCGTGAGCGCTGCCGCAGCAAAGCGTTTTGTATTGTGTTTCATTGTGTACCTCCTGTATATCTCTCTTCCGCTGTCACATTTATATGCAGCAGAATCTGTTGGTTCCTATTTTACCATAATTACCATCATTTTTACATTCTAATCTCAGAGGATAATACATATTCTCTATATTCCGGAATGAATGCGCTGCCCGCCGGAAAATGTGCGTGCACACCAGCCCGGGACAGGCAACACCGTTGCTTCCCCTTACTGGCCTTTCGGCAGATTTCTTTTCCCTGATACTGATTCCAGAACAATCTTTCCAACTAACACATTTTCCAGATTCTTGCAGGCGCTTAAAGGCTGCGTATCATATCCGTAATGATCGATCAGAACCTGCAGGCCGTGCAGAATCTCAGTCTCACCGGAAAGAATCTCACATTTTCCGAATCCGATCACGCTCTCATATCAGGCCGTGATACCATTTCTGATCTCTTCCGTTCTGATAAAATGATCACCCTCCACACATACATACGGATTATGATCGATCAGATCCACTTTCATCCCCTGCTTCGCGCAGTGAAAGTACACGGCAATCTGTTCATTTTCCCACTCTGCCCCAAACGAAACCGGCACGACATAAGGGTACTTATTCCCCTGTATGCCAATCCGCACTGTATCACACCGCTGCAGCACGTCAAAAATCTCATCCATCTCCCGGATTTCTCTGTCATTGCGTCTCATTATGAATCCTCCTGTAAACTTTCTCTACCTCTTTTGTCCCATGATCAATGCGTGGTTGCTCATATCAATCACTGCCTTTTCTGAACAGACAGACAAATGATATTCCAGCCATGTTTCCAGTTGTTCTTCCTTCCATTTATCAACTACTTTCTCAAACAACGGAGCCATACCGTCCTGAGCGAAATGTTCTGTAATCTTCAGATTATACTCCTGGTACAAATGTTTCATTTCATCGTAAGACGAATAGTAAGTATCTGTCCAAAAACATTTTGGATCATCCTGCTTTAATATTCCTGTATCTTTTATCTGTTTCAGTAATTTTCCATCCAGATATTTGTGATCTGACATGACGATCATCTGGTTAATATATAATCTTGGTATGTAGGCTGCTGCCAAATAACCTCCTCTTTTCAGCACCCGCAATGATTCTTCAAAACATTTCTTTCTTAATTCTCCGTCAATCAGATGATACAAAGGTCCCATATTTAAAACTACATCAAAAGATTCATCCGGAAAACAACTCATATCCACTGCATCCAATACCTTTGTTTCCACTTGATATGGCTTCGTTTTTAGCATTTCATCCATATATGCTATGTGCCTCGGGGTAACATCTGTCGCTGTCAACTGGTGACCTTTATCCGCCAGATAGAACGCATACGTTCCTGTGCCCGCAGCACAATCCAATATTTTCAGTTTACCGTGAAAATGTTTCTCAAAAAAATGAATGGTGGTGAGAAATTCTATTTTTCTCGCATTGTTGGTTGTCAGCCTGTCCTCTTCTTTATAGTTTTCATAATAATTGATAATATTCTGATTCATCAACTAGTCCCCCTTTAATAACTCTTCTGGCGAAGTGCCGTAAAGTTTTGCCAGCTCTATCAAATTCGTTGTACTTGGATCAGCTTTTCCCGTCTCCCATTTGGACACAGCCTGCAAGCAGCAAAACAATGTTTAAGATCAGCATACTCGTCATAATATCCATCCCATCATCCCCCTTCCTGCAGGCATTGTAACTTGAAAACGACAGTTGCACCACCAACTATCCCGCAACTTGACATTTCACAGGCACCCAAACAGCCAAATCGCTCCTTCTCTACTTCATTCTGACCTCAGACTGAAAATACTGTTCCTGAAATGCGATTTGTTCCTTTATCTCTTCCGCTGAAAATACTTTACCCTCCGGCGCAACCACCCATTTTTCTTCCACGTCATTATACCGATGGACAATAGCGATCACTTTCCCAGTGAACTTACTGACCGGTTTGTCCACACCCAAAATATATGCATCCTGTTCTTCGCCGTCCGGCGCTGTAATTCCTTTGATATATCCGTAGTTGACAGGATAATACATATCCTTGTGTTCCGGATGATAACTCCCCAGCGGTCTGTCAACCGTCACTGTCACAGTGGCTCCTATCATATTTTTTTCTCCTCTTCTTCGTATTTAAATGTTTCCCCGCTATCCAGCCGGCACTTTCGTGCCCATGTCCTTCGGCCCGCCGGCCTGTGAAGGAGGGCATTGCACAGACTATGGAAAAGGCAGGAGCAGGGGCGCACCTGCCGGCGTCTGTCCTATTCCTCCAACAGCCCCGCAATCTTTGTGATGATCTCCCGCACCCGCGGCAGCAGATCTTTTTTCGGGATCTCGCCGGGGTCGTAGACGAAGACCGGGTTTGTCTCCGGGCGGATTCGCATGCGGCCGCGGAAGGATTTCAGGAAGTCGTCGATCTCGTCGACTTTGACTTTGGCACGGGCGTTCATGATGAAGGAGATGGCGGTGCCTTTTTGCTCGATGGCGAGAATCCACGCCTGGTGCGCCTGCTGTTTTACGAGGGCAACGTCCATGAGCCGGAGGGTCGGCGCGGGTACGTCGCCGTAGCGGTCGGTGAGTTCTTCGGTCAGGTCTTCGTATTCTTCCTGATTTTCGATGACGGCGATCCGTTTGTAAAGTTCCAGTTTCTGACTTTCATTTCCCACGTAGGACGCCGGGATGTAAGCGTCGATGGATAAGTCGACGGTCGTCTCGAAGGTGTCTTCTTCCTGTTTCTCGCCTTTCATCTGCATGACGGCGTCGTTAAGCATCTTGCAGTAAAGGTCGTAGCCGACGGCTTCCATGTGACCGGACTGTTCGGCTCCCAGCAGGTTGCCGGCGCCGCGGATCTCAAGATCGCGCATGGCGATCTTGAAGCCGCTGCCCAGGTCGGTAAATTCCCGGATGGCTTTGAGGCGCTTTTCCGCTTCTTCTTTCAGGATGGAGTTGCGCCGGTACATAAGAAATGCGTAGGCGGTCCGGTTGGAGCGGCCTACCCGCCCCCGGAGCTGGTAAAGCTGCGACAGTCCGAAGTTCTGGGCGTCGTGGATGATGATGGTATTGGCGTTGGAAATGTCCAGCCCGGTCTCAATGATGGTGGTAGACACCAGCACATCGATTTCTTTATTGACAAAGGCAAACATGATCTGTTCCAGCTGCCGCTCGCCCATCTGACCGTGGGCAAATTCCACCACGGCGCCGGGTACCAGTTTCTGCACATCCGCCGCCACGCTGTCAATGTTGTTGACCCGGTTGTACACATAGAAGACCTGCCCGCCCCGGGCGATCTCTCTCTCGATGGCTTCCCGCACCAGCTCTTCGTTGTACTCCAGCACATAGGTCTGAATGGAGCGGCGGTCCACCGGCGGCATCTCCAGCACGCTCATATCGCGGATGCCCGCCAGACTCATGTGGAGCGTCCGGGGGATCGGTGTGGCGGACAGCGCCAGCACATCCACATTTTTCTTCATCTGTTTGATCTTTTCTTTTTGTTTTACGCCGAATCGCTGTTCTTCGTCGATGATGAGCAGTCCCAGGTCTTTGTACTGGATGCTCTTGGAAAGTACCTTGTGGGTGCCGATGACAATGTCCATGGTTCCTTTTTTCAGCGCCTCCTGAATCTGCTTTGTCTCCTTCGGTGTGCAGAAGCGGGACAGCATACATATTTTCACCGGATAATGTTTCATCCGCTCCACGAAGGAGTTATAAATCTGCTGGGCGAGGATGGTGGTCGGTACCAGATAGACAACCTGTTTGCTCTCCATCACCGCCTTGAAGGCCGCGCGAATGGCGACTTCTGTCTTGCCGTATCCCACGTCGCCGCAGATCAGGCGGTCCATGATCTTGTGGCTCTCCATGTCCCGCTTGGTATCTTCGATGGCGGCCAGCTGATCTCCCGTCTCTTCGTAAGGGAAGAGTTCCTCAAACTCCGTCTGCCAGACCGTATCCGGACCGTAGGCGTAGCCTTCCCTCGCCTGCCGCTGGGCGTAAAGTTCCACCAGGTCTTTTGCGGCGATCTGCACCTGCGAGCGAACCCGCGACTTGGTCTTCTCCCACTCATTTCCTCCCAGCTTATTTAACTTCGGTTTTTTGGCTCCTGCCCCGGCGTATTTCTGTATGATGTCCAGCTGAGACGCCGGGATAAATAAGTTGCTGGAATCTTTGTATTCGATATTGATATAATCTTTCGCCACTCCGACCGTCTCAATCTGCTCCATGCCCCGGTAGATGCCAAGACCGTATTTCTCATGAACGACATAATCGCCGATGGAGATATCCGCCAGGGAACGGATTTTCTGGCCGCTGTACTGGCTTTTTTTCTTGCGGCTTTTCTGTCGGCGCTCCTTGAAAATGTCTTTCTCTGACAGGACGACGAACTTGATGCTCGGGTACTCAAATCCGCTGTTTAAGCGGCCGCAGGTGACCATGACCTCGCCCGGGTGGATTTCCCGGCCGTAGTCCTCTGCAAAGTAGGCCAGCAGCCCCTCGTCCCGGATGTCCTCCGCCAGTCTTCTGGCTCTGGTGGCGGAGGAGGACATGAGCATGATCTGATACTTTTCCCGGCTCCAGTGCTGCAAGTCTTTGATGAGCTGGTCAAAGCTGTTGTTATACGAATAAATGGATTTGGCCTCAATGTTGACGGATACCGCCGGTTTGAAAAGGGCATACTCCTGTATCATACCGGAGAGGAAGATCGCCGGACGTTTCAGGAGATGAAAGACCATTTCCTCGCAGCCGTACATAAGATCGGCCTGAGACGGCAGTACATATCCGCCTTCCAGGCGGCTCTGCATGGACAGGGAAAACTCCTGCTCGCTGGTCCTCCCTTTTTCCTCCACCCGGTGCGGCTCGTCGATGAAGACCATCGTGTCCTCCGGCAGATAATCGAGGAAAGAGGCCGTTTTCTCATAAAAATACGACAGCAGAGTTTCACTTCCGGCTGCCGTTCCCAGAGAGGAAAGTTCATCTTCTGTCGCCTCGACCATTTTCCGAAGCCGTTCCTTTTCCTGTCTCTTCTTTGCATTTTTAAATATCCCGGCCTGATGGTCATATTCTTCCCTCATCCGGCGGATGGCCTCGGGCATCCGCTCCTGCCTGAGAATGATCTCGGAAGCCGGGTAAATGCGTATCTCTTCCAGATTCTCGATGCTTCGCTGGCTCTCCACATCAAAGGAACGCATGGAATCGATCTCGTCTCCCCACAGTTCAATACGGACGGGGCTGCCCTCGGTGAGCGGGAAAATGTCCACGATATCTCCCCGCACGGAAAACTCTCCCGGGCCTTCCACCAGCCCGCTGCTCTGATAGCCCATTTCCACCAGCGTCTTTCTAAGCTCGTCGGTATTTACCGTGGAATCCAGACGGATCGTCAGCACATTTTCCCGGAAACTTTCCGGCGGCATCATTTTTTCCATGAGCACATCGACGCAGAGCACGATGGTCAAAGGCTCCCCCGAAGCCAGCCGCTTTAACACCTTCATGCGCTTCGTGGTCGTGTGATTGCTGTGCACGTCCGCGCTGTAAAATAAAATGTCCTTCGACGGATAATGCATCGTGTTCCTGTCAAAAAAACTCAGATCCTCATACATTTCCCGCGCCTTCTCTTCTTTCCAGGTGACGACAAGGCGGCAGGACGCCTTCTCCCCCAGATTGGCGACGAGATGTCCTTTTTGCGAGTCCACACAGCCGGTGATCCCCACAGGATACCGACCTTCTTTGATACATTTTTCTATTTCCAGATATTCACTAAGCCGCCGCAGCGGTTCTGCTAATACCCCCACAGTTACACCTCTTCATTTCCCTTTGCTCTTTTTTTCTTGCCCACACTGTAACGGTTCATGGCCTCGTCGATCTCATCGGCGGCGATGAGCTGCGCTGCCTTCACCGCCTTATCAAGCGCTTCATCCAGCTGCTCTTTTTCTTCCGCGGAGAAATGTCCCAGCACATAGTCCGCCAGATCCTGTCCCGGATGTTTCTCTCCGCCGATGCCCACCCGGATGCGTGGAAATGTATCGCAACCCAGATGTTTGATAATGCTCTTGATGCCATTGTGTCCTCCGGCGCTGCCTTTCTTCCGGATGCGGAGCATCCCCGGCTCCAGACTGATGTCGTCATAAATGATAAGAATGTCCTCCGGCTCCACCTTGTAAAAATCCGCCGCCGCGCGGATACTCTCTCCGCTTAAGTTCATGTACGTCAGCGGCTTCATGAGAAGCACTCTCTGTCCCCCGATAAAACCGCTGCCGGTCATCGCCTTGTGCTTATGCTGATTGACAGCGATGCCCTCCGCCTCGCTCAGACGGTCGATCGCCATAAATCCCACGTTGTGTCTTGTTCCTTTATACTGATCGGTCGGATTGCCCAGACCTGCGATAATCTTCATATTGTGAATCTTGTCCTTTCGTTTATTTTTTGTGTCGGCAGATGCGCTGGCGTCTTCCGGTTCATTTTCCGCTCCCATACATCCCGGCGGATAGTAAAACTCCGCCACCCGGCGGGCGGACTGGCTGTCAAAAAAGTCATTGTGCAGCCGGGCGAAGGTTCTCACCTTCTCCATGTCCCATCCCTGCCGCCGGATGCAGGCGCACAGTTCGTCCATGGTCGTGAGGATCGGACCCGGCGCCGTGTCTTCATAATCATAATAAAATCCCCGGTCTTTATCAAGATACCATTCTTTGTCAAAAGCGTAAAGAAGGATCGGCCGCTCCAACAGGGAATACTCCACCGCAATGGAAGAGTAATCTGCAATGAGAAGATCCGTCGCCAGCAGCAGCTCCCGCACATCGGGATATGTGGTAAGATCCGGAACCTGCGCCGGCACTTTTGACGACTGAATCTGCGGATGCAGCCGGACAGCCAGACAGTACTCGTCCCCGCACTGCCGGTTAAACTCTTCAAAGTCAAAATGGGAGAGCAGTTCCCTGTCTCTATCCCCGTCATCCCGGAACGTCGGCGCATACAAGGCTAGCTTTTTCCCTTTCATCTGCGGAAACTTCTGTTCCAGTTTCTCTCTGACCGCCCGGACATCATGCTTTCTGAAATAATAATCCGCCTGCGGGCAACCGATGGCCAGCACTTTTCCCTCCGGCACGCAGAACGCCTCCGCGTAATTCTCCCGGATATGTTCGGAACTTGCCAGGATATGCGTTACATTTTCATTGACCTGCCTAAGCTCAGCAAGAATCTCCGGCGTGAGCTCCGTGGACCCGCCGAACTTTTTAAAAGAACCCATGCCGTGCCAGAGCTGCACCACCGTCGTCTCCGGCGCGATGTCCATGTAGGCCATGGGCATGAAATTATCATTTAAAAATATATGTGCGGAAGTCGCCATGTAGTATGCCTTTTTGGTAAAAAGTGCAAAAAGCCCCGGCAGATTCCGAAGACTGACCTCGTAATCCGCATGGCGTATCACATGGAAGGACAGAGGCAACCCCCGCCTCTCACACTCCTTCTGTATATCAAAAAGGCCTCCGGCTCCCCCGGTGTCCAGCTTCTCAATGAGGGTCACCCGGTCTTCTCTCACCTTAAAATGCCGGAAGAAATTAAACGCTGCGGCAAAAATTTTATTTGTGTTCATTATAATTCTCTCATTTCTGCTCTAAATATCATTGTATCTGGATTATTATACACTTCCCGGAGGAATCTCACAATCAGAAAATGGGGATTTGTTGAGATGTGTGGAACAGTTTCTGCAATTCCGGAAGAAATGCACAGACAGACGAGATTTGTGTCTTACGTACGCCGCAGAGAAAAAACGAGACCGGGGAGCTCTTCTCCTCCACCTCACGCCCGCGAATAGATTACATGCAACCCATTCGTTCCCGCCGCGCCGCGCTCACAGTCGTCGCCGACCTTCCCCGATTCGTTTTTTCTCCGGAAAATATCGACACAAATCTCTGTGTATACATTTTCCCCGTCCAACAAGCACCAGAATTTCTCGAAGGAATCCTCGATGTTTCTATACATTTTATGGCGACCATCCAGTTCCAGTGTTCTCCCTGACTCTGGAAGACATTTTTGCAAAAAATGCAGCAGGCCGTTCCTGTCTGTCTTTTGATATTTTTGGATTGTAAATCTCACTCTAACATACTCCCCTTGATCATTACCTTCACCGGCGTGATAGCATACCCACTCAGGAGGTTGACTGCCTTGCCTTTGGAATGATATCACCACTATCTCCTCCCGGTTTTTATGTAGTTAATTAACGTTTCCACATCATCAAAATCATCATAGTCGCCGTTAATGCCTTCCCGGTGATAAACAATCCCGTTTTTCTCATTTCGTTCCAGACAGTCCAGTAGTTCATCCTCGCCATATCTTCTGGCAAACTCTGTAAAGGCATAGGGCTTAATCTTACCCAGCAATCCTTTTCTGCACGCTTCATCACATTCATAACAATGCACAATATTTTTTGCGATGGAACATTTTCTGTTCTCGCACCAGTCTTTATCCGGACATTCACCCGAATCACAGCCAGCGCAGGTTACATTTTCAGAACACAGGCAGCAGGCAAGTCCACATCTCGCGATTCCAAGTTCTCTCTTCATAGGGGTACCTCCAAAACCTTCAAGTTAAATTTTCAAACATTTCTTGTTTTAATTGACATTGTAAACCGTAACATCTATAATATATTTGAAAGGCGGTGATAATATGGCTAAAACACCTACTCAAATCAGAATTGACGCTAATATTAAACAACAAGCTACAGACCTTTTCAACAATCTCGGTCTGGATATGTCCAGCGCAGTTAATTTGTTTCTCCATCAATGTGTCCTGAGAGGCGGGCTTCCCTTCACTATAGAGATCCCTTCCTACAATCAGCGTACACTTGATGCCATGGAGGAAGCTAAGCGCATTTCCCGTGATCCTGACGTCAAGGGATATACCAGCATGAATGAACTGCGAAAGGCACTTGAAGAATAAATGTATATAGTCAAATTTACAACCACTTACAAAAAAAGTTATAAGCTCATGAAAAAACGTGGTCTGGATCTTTCCCTTCTGGACAATGTTGTTGATACACTTCGTCAGAGTAAACAACTTGATACGAAATACCATGACCACGCATTAAGCGGTAAATTTAAAGGATTCCGAGAATGTCATATAAAGCCGGACTGGCTTTTGGTTTATCTTATTGAAAATGATATTTTGACACTTACTCTTGTGGACACGGGGACACATGCAGATATTTTTAATATTTAACGGTGAGGCGGAATCCGGCATGAGCTTTCCGCTTCATTTTGTATGACAATCGCTATTCCAGCCACTGAATAAATGCCGTTTTGTCTGTACTGTTATATCCGGCCTTTGAATAAAAATTCAATGTGCTTTCTTCTTTGGAACCTGTCAGCAGCATCATTTTATAACAGTTATTTTCTACCGCAATCTGTTTTGCGTAGTGCAGACATTCCGTTGCATATCCCCGTCCCCGGTACTTCTCATGTGTAACTACATTTTCTATAAAGGCATATGGCCGAATGTTTCTTGTGAGATTGGGAATGATTACGCATACGCAGGATGACACGAGGATTCCATCTCTCTCATTTAAAATGATATGATGATTCCTGTCACTTTGAATTATTTCCCATGTTTCTCTCAAGTTCAGCGAATCTTCCGGAATCCTATCTTCATGTAAATGTAAATATAACTGAAGCAGATTATTCAAATCATTTTTTGTTGCTTCTCTCACCATCGTTTTTCACCCCCGTCATCATCGGCTTACCGTCTTTGTCCAATAACGATGTAGATCCCGCTGCGTTTTCGTTTCTGTGAAGTAAATATCCTCTTCTCCGGGCTTCTCTGAATAATTTTGGCTGTATCAGCGGATATGTCCAGTCATCGACCAGATTCTCAGTAATCAGAATTTTTTCTATCTCGCTATGTATCGGCTCAAAAGAAAATATGTCGGCAGTAAAAAGCATTCCGAACGTTTCCTCGTCTGCCTTATCATTTACTCTTGTTTTCCCTGTAACCGAATATACGCAAACCGGTTTTATATGGAAATCCACCGCTCCGGTTTCTTCTCTCAGCTCTCTTCGGGCTGTGGTCAGAATATCCTCGCCATTTTCTCTGTGTCCGCCGGGAAATTCATAAGTGTCTCGCTCCTTATGTTTGCAAAATATCCATTTCCCGTTGGTTTTTGCGATAATGACAGCGAATCGCAGCAGTCTGTCATCAACCTGTTCATAAAATTGTACTTCCTGACGCTCAAACCTCATCGGCGTACACCTCCTTCTGAATAATCCGGAACTTCAAACCGCAAAAATGTTGTCTCAATATATCAGTACTCTTCATTTCAGATAGTATACCATAAAGACATTTGCCCTGTCATTGGAATTGTACCTTTCGGTCAGAACAAATCCCATTTTCTCATATAGAGAAATGAGGACTTGTTAAGATGTGTAGAACAGTTTCTATAGTTCCAGAAGAAATGCACGGACAGACGAGATTTGTGTCTTACGTACGCCGCAAAGAAAAAACGAGACCGGGGAGCTCTTCTCCTCCACCTCACGCCCGCGAATAGATTACATGCAACCCATTCGTTCCCGCCGCGCCGCGCTCACAGTCGTCGCCGACCTTCCCCGATTCGTTTTTTCTCCGGAAAATATCGACACAAATCTCTGTGTGTACATTTTCCCCGGATCTGTTCAAAAAACCACACAGATCAACAGCATCACTGAATCAGAGCTGCAGAACAGACAGCATCAGGCTGTCGTCTGTCGGATCGCTCCCCTCCGTCATTCTGTTGATTTGTATGAGAGTGTGTGCGGGATGGTTCGGAAGGTGCAGAAGACAGAGATTTGCGTCTGAAATATATGTATGCAAAAAGCACAGTGCTGTCAGTTCCGACGACGACTGTGAGCGTAACGCGGAAAAAGCAGATGGAGATGCAGGACTGTTTTCGCGAACGTGAGGTGGAGGAGGCGGGACGGCAGGCACTGCTTTTTGTACAGGCATACACGGACGCAAATCCTGTCTCTTTTCACCTGCCTGAAATATTTCCTGTATTCTCTCCCATACAAATTAATAAAATACTTCAAAAAAGTATATTGAAATGCTTTTTTGCATATGCTATAATGCCGATAGGCAAAAAAGATACTACCAGTATAGGGAACAAAACGAAAAGCCCCAGTGTTGCAGCACTGGGGCTTTTCTATTCCTATTTTTATAGCGAGAAGGCTTAATACTCGCAGGCTGGTTACCGGCTATTTATCGCTATCCAACCATTTGATGATGTAATGACAAGTTACACCAGCCGCGACAGCGACAAAAAAAGATACTACTTCTTGCATAGGGAACACCTCCTTCCTGTCACCAGTATCGGAGGCGGTAACATCTTATATTATACTATATTTTTTGTAAAAATCTATTCTTATGTGTATTTTTTTCCAATTGATTTGTGCTTTCTATTATACTTACTCTGTCCATTAAGGGAAATGGCTTTTGAATTGTAAATCTCACTCTAAAATACTCTCCCCGATCTTCACCTTCACCGAGGAACATTTTCCGCCGTTACATTTACTTTCAGAAACGCTGCAGGCGGCAATTCCCAGGGTGATATCCATCAGAGCTTCCAGTCTGATCTCGTCACCCGGCCGGGATACCGGTTCTTCTACAGAAATGCGCCCGTCTTCATTGACTTTGGTATGCATAAACAGATTCACCGGCGTGATAGCATGTCGACGTTCTCCCAGCGCTTGGTTAATGTTATCGAAACAGTTGGGATGACCGTCTCCGTTTTGATAGAAAAAGTCGTACATTTCCGGACGGCAACATGGATGAATCAAGTCGTGCTCGCCAACATCGTCCGCAATCACTTTCAGCATAGGATGATAGAGGTTCGTGTAAATGTAATCGCCAACTTTCAGTTTCAAAGACTCATTGCAATCAATGGTCACCCCCATCGAGAGAAACTCCGCCGGATTGCCCTCCGCTTCCGCGAAGAAATCCACCACCTGCTTTCCTTCCATATCTACCACAATAATATTCTGACCCTTTTTGACCTCAATTTTTATGCCGGAACAGGCCGGAACCATATATTCTTTATTCATGTTCGTTCTCCTTTTAAAAACTATAAACGACCTGTTCATCATTCAGAGTGTTACTTTTTTCCCATGGTACATTTTCTGTTCTTTTTTCATAATACCTTCAATTTCCCATTCTCGAAATAATAAATGTTTTCCCTCTTATACCCGAATACAGAATCCGGTCTTGATATATGCGGTTCAAAAGTAAAATATGGAACATCTGCCAATCTTGTCTGATTTCCTTTTTCAATGTATATGCGGTCTTCGCTCCTTCTCTCAATGGAATGTCCTAAATTACCCAGAAAATCTAAATTGATAAAATCTTCCGAAACAATTCTGGTATTCATATGGTAAAACAGTTCTTCAAAAGTTGTTCTTTCATTCACAAAATCTAATAATTCCTGATGAAGTCTTCGTTCCATCAACAGACCTGCTTCCCATTCCGCATTTTGAATGCATTTTATATCGTCAACCACATGACCATTTTCAATGATTATGGTTCTGGCAAAATCGCCCCATACATGATTACACTGAGGGCTGAGATCAATGGTCACAATATCATTTTCCTCTATGTGTTTATCAGAAGTCTTATACTCTTTTCCTGACACAGACTTTGTTGTCTCATCTCCGGAAAAAATAAACGCGCCAATATTCCAATACCAGAACGAATCTGCACCCAGTTCCAACATTTTAGCTTCACATAGTTTTCTTACCTGCGCTAATTTCATTCCAGGCAAAATAGCCTTTCTGATAAAATCCATTGTCTGTTTCGCAATGAACTGAACTTCTTTGTATTGCGTATGTTCTCTTCCACTTCTCATGATTTCGATATAAACTCCTATTCCAGCCACTGAATAAATGCCGTTTTGTCTGTACTGTTATATCCGGCCTTTGAATAAAAATTCAATGTGCTTTCTTCTTTGGAACCTGTCAGCAGCATCATTTTATAACAGTTATTTTCTACCGCAATCTGTTTTGCGTAGTGCAGACATTCCGTTGCGTATCCACATACCCTGTACTTTTCATGTGTAACTACATTTTAAGGCATATGGCCGAATGTTTCTTGTGAGATTGGGAATGATTACGCATACGCAGAATGACACGAGGATTCCATCTCCCCCCCTTTTGCTATTGTACAATATAACTCTAACGCTGCGGCGTCCCCACCTCGATCAGATTGCCGTCCGGGTCATAAAAGCGGAGCACTTTCTGACCCCAGCTATGGGTCATGAGTCGGTTGACATATTGAATGGATGGATATCGTTTTTCCAGTGTTGCCGCAAATGCTTCTATATCACTTTCTTCAAAGTACAGCTCACAGGAGTTGCTGTTCGGGATGATCTCTTTTCCCAGAAAATTCTTCCAGATTTTTTCATCCTGCAACACCAGCCCTTCGGTCAGCATTACATTTCCGTCGTTATCAAGTATCACATCAAGACCAAACAGATCGTGATAAAATTGTTTTGATCTTTCGATGTCCTTTACTACTATTAAAATGTTTTTTAATTTCATCGCTGTCCTCCTACTTTTATCATTGCCCTGCGCGCTCCGGATTACCCGGCATTCTGTCCGGCTATTCTACGATTGTATACCCCGCCCGACTTAGGACGTCCAGCGCTTTCTGATAATTTTCTTCTTTTGTCAGTATGTAATCAGTGTTAAAAGTCGATATGGCAAAGATTCCGATTTTGTTTTCTGCCAGGATTCGGGAAATGTCCGCCAGGATTCCGATGAGCGAGAAATCCAGTACGCCCTGAATCCGAAACGCTCTCCATCCGTCTTCCCTCTCCGTCGTATTGGCTGGCACGCTGTCTGTCGGGCATACCAGTGAGTGTTCCTCATCCGTTGTGCCTGTAAAGCAAAATGCTGTGTGTTCATCCACAAGCGAGTAGTCCTCGACCTTACACACAGAAAATGTATCTGGCAGTTTCCTGAGTTCCATGGTTAATCCTCCTCTGTAAATGTGCAATGTTCTTTTCCTGTCTTCCCGGTGGTAAGTGCCACCGGGTTTATGCGGTTACTTCTTCCTGTTTTCCCATTTCGGTGGCAGGCACCCCGGAATCTGCCGTCATAACCGAAAGTTCTTGATTCTCAGATGCGCACCTGTAGTTACTCCACGCTCTTCAACGATTCCACCATGTCGATCTTCCGCAGTTTGAAGTACATCATGCCGTTGATGATGACGGAGAAGAGGATGGTGAAAAGAAGGCTGTAAAGGTAGCTGGTCCCGTGGATGATGCGGCCGAACATGGCGGAGTCCACCTCCACGGTCTGGATGATGAACAGATGCAGAAATTTGCCGAGGATGCACCCCAGGGCTGCACCGATGAAGGTCAGCAGGATGTTTTCACGGTAAACGTATTCGGCGACTTCCAGGTCGTAAAAGCCCAGCACTTTGAGGGTGGCAAGTTCCCGTTTCCGCTCGGCGATGTTGACGGTGTTGAGGTTGTAAAGTACCACGAAGGCCAGCATGCCGGCGGAGATGATGAGGACGATGATGACAAGGTTTAAGCTTCGCAGCATATCGTCCAGCTGCTGTTCGATGTCGCTCATGTAGCTGACGTTCAGGACGCCGTCTTCTTTCAGAAGGGTTTCGCCCACATTTTCCAGCTGTTCTTCCGGCGAAGCAGCTTCGCTTTCTCCTGCGCCTGTTCCTGTCACGTCGGAAAGCATATCTGCCGCAGAGCTGTCTGTTTCGGGTTCATCCATGATGAACAGGATGGTGTTGTATTCCGGTGCTTCTCCGTAGATGCTTTCGTAGTATGCCGGAGTCATGTACATATAATGTTCCAGATAGTTTTCACAGATATGTTCGATGTGCACCGGTTTGTTGCCCTCGTCCTCATCTTTGATGTATACGGTGTCGCCTTCTCTTACATTAAGAAGCTTTGCTGTTTTTTCGCTGATAATGACGCCGTTGTCGGACAATGTGTATTTTTCTCCGGTTTTCCGGTCATGGAAGTCCACGTAATGCGCTGTTTCCTCCGGTGTGGACGGAAAGACGCATTCGTAGGTTTCTCTCTCGATCCCCGCGTCGTTGACCAGGGTGAGGCTCTGCATTTCCACATCCATATACCGTTCCACCCCATTTTCTTCGCCGAGGATCTGGTGCAGGCGTTCCCTCTCCTCGTCTGTGATGTCTTCATCCAGATAGACGCTGGCGTCATAGAACTGAATCTCCTCGTATTGCAGAGTGGCGATCTCATAGCAGGAGTCTTTGAGTCCAAAGCCCACGAGCATGAGCGCCATGCAGCCCCCGATCCCGAAAATGGTCATGAAGAAACGTTTTTTGTAGCGCATCAGATTCCGGATGGTGGATTTCCAGGTGAAATTCAGGTGATTCCACAGAATGCGAACGCGTTCTAAGAGAACGCGGCGGCCGTTTTTCGGCGCCGGCGGCCGCATCAGCACGGATGGCTGCGCGCCAAGTTCTCTCCAGCAGGAGAAGAAGGTGGCGAACATCGTACAGAAAATGGCGATGCCGGACGCCATGAATCCATATCCCCAGTCATAAGGCACGAGTATCTGCGGAAGATGCGGATACAGGATACTGTACGCGTAAATGATGATATACGGGAATACCTTTTCTCCGAACAGAACGCCGATCACACTTCCTCCCAGGGTGGCAAGAAATGCGTAGCCGAGATATTTTGACGCGATGGCCAGCTGCCCGTAGCCGAGGGCTTTCATGGTACCGATGGAAGTACGCTGCTCCTCCACCATACGGGTCATACTGGTGAGGCTGATGAGTGCCGCCACCAGGAAGAACAGCACCGGAAAGACTTTGCCGATGGCGCCGAGTCTCTCTGCATTTTCTCCAAAGCTGCTGTTCTCGATCAGCGTAGTTCTGTCATACACGTACCACTTCGGGTCTTCCAGATCTGCCAGCTCCTGCTTTGCGTCGGCAATCTCCTGCTCTCCGTCTTTAATCTCCTTGCGGGCATCTTTCTTTCCTTTTTTGTATTCCTTTCTGGCGTCGACGAGTTTTTCCTCATTTTCTTCTATCTCTTTCTCTCCGTCAGAGAGTTCCTTTTCTTTATCGGCCAGTTCCTCCCAGGCATCGTCGATCTGCTTCTGCCCGGATGTAAGCTGCTCTTTGGCGGAATCCAGCTTTTTCTCCTGTTCCCGGAGAGTCTTTTTCGTGGAACTCAACGTCTTTTCCCCATCGGAAAGTTCCTTTTTTGCCGCCTTCAACTCCTTTTCCGCCTTGGAGGCGGCGCTTTTTTCCATGGTCAGCTTCTGTTCCATGCCGCTGACTGCGGTTTTCAGTTGGGTAAGCTGGTTTTGCAGATCCGCTGCCGCATTTGCTGCCCCGGCGGCAGTACTGTCTCCGCCCTTTTGAGCGGCGCTGTCCTGGCTGCTCCGGATCGCATTTTCCAGCTGAGAAAGCTGCTTTTTCAGATTGTCATATGTCTGTTCATCCTCCGCGATCTGGTCTTTGAGCGCTTTCAGCTGCGCCTCGCCGCCTTCGATCTGCTCTTCTGCCTCCGGTCTGGCTTTTTCAAACTTTTTCTTTCCCTTTTTGTATTGTTTCCATCCCTTTTCCAGCACTTTCTTTCCGTCCTGATATTCCTTCCGGGATTCATCCAGCTTCTCCTGCTGGGTATTCAGCGTATCCTTCGCCTCTGCGATCTGCTCCCTGCCGTCCTCGATCTGTTTCTTTGCATCCGCCAGCTCCTTTTCGCCGTCTCTGATCTCTTTTCTCGCTTTGCGCAGCTCTTTCTTCGCCTCTTTTTTTCCGTCGGCAAGCTCCTGCTCCGCATCGGCGATCTCCTCCTCGGCATCCTGCACGATCTCCGCTTTCCGGATCACGCCGCGTTCCTCCGCGCAGTCTTCCACCCGGGTCTGCACCGATGCGATCTTATCATCATAGGCGTCCGTAAATGCTGTGAGCGCTTTTGCCCCTTCCACCTGAAGATAAACTTCTGTAAATGTGTCGAGCTCAAAAGTATCCGCCGGCACTACCACAAAGGCATATATACTTCCTGTTCCGATGGTGGCGCTGCCCCTTCCAAACGAGACGTAGGCTGCAGTGTTACCCCGGCCCACCACCGTCAGCGTATCCGTGCGCAGCGTATCCGATACCGGATCTTCGGTCCCGGACGTCAGCACGATCTGATCGCCGATCTGATAGTCTGAGGCGTCGTCCACCAGACACTCACCCACGGTCTCCGGCATTCTTCCTTCTGAAACGGTGATCCGGTTCATTTCTTCCTGCGCTCCCATCACATGAAGTACCCGCTGGTCATCTTTCGTATTATGAAGGAAGTCCGTGCTGTACGCACCTTCCGCCAGTTCCACGCCTTCCAGATCCTGAAATGCATTTACATCATCTTCTGTGACTCCGTAGATACTCAGCGCCTTAATATCCATGAGATTTTCCGAATCAAAATACGCGTCGCCGGTAATCCTCATATCCGGCTCAGACGCACGGATTCCCGAGAAAAAAGCGACGCCCAGCGCCACGATAAACAAAATGGACAGAAAGCGCCCCGGACTTTTCCGGATCTCCATATAAAAAACTTTCCACATTGCTTTCTTTTTCATGGACTGCTCTCCCCCCCCTATTCATCCATACGTCTGTTTTTTAGAACCTTCTTGCACCGTTCCACTGTCTTTTGCACAACAAGGCTCCGGTTCTTGCCGCATCCGCGATACTCTTTTGCATTGCCTCTACCACTCGATCGTCTCCACAGACACCGGATGTTCATTCACGGTCATATCCGACACCCGCCCGTTCTTTATCTTTATGACCCGGTCCGCCATCGGCGCGATCGCCGAATTGTGCGTGATGAGAACTACCGTCATCCCCTTTTCCCGGCAGGTGTCCTGCAGCAGTTTCAGGATGGACTTACCCGTGTTATAGTCAAGAGCTCCCGTCGGCTCATCACAGAGCAGAAGCTTCGGATTCTTCGCCAGCGCTCTGGCGATGGACACCCTCTGCTGCTCTCCGCCGGACAGCTGCGCCGGAAAATTGTCCATGCGGTCGCCGAGCCCCACTTCTCTCAGTACCTCCCCGGCATCCATGGGATCCTTACAGATCTGCAGCGCCAGCTCCACATTTTCCAGTGCGGTAAGATTCGGAATCAGATTATAGAACTGAAAAACGAAGCCGATATCGTCCCGCCGGTAAGCGGTCAGCCTCCGCCGGTTATACCTGGCGATATCCTGTCCGTCCACCAGCACCTCGCCCTCCGTCGCCGTGTCCATACCGCCAAGGATGTTTAGCACCGTCGTCTTCCCAGCGCCGCTGGGACCCACGATCACCGCAAACTCGCCCTTCTCAATCTCAAAATCAATCCCGGCGGCGGCTTCAATGTCCACCTCACCCATGTGATAGATCTTCTTTACATTTTTTAATTCTACATATCCGCTCATACGCCCTCCTGCCTGCGACTGCCGTCTGTCCGCCCGTTGATTTTGTCAGTTTTTAATCAAATTATAGCACAAATCGCACGAAATAATTGTGAAAAATTAAAAAAAGCAGACATACCACGGCATCTGCCGCAGTATGTCCGCCTCCTTTTTTATCACATTGTATCAATCCGCATAAATGACAGAAACACCCTCATCGCACTGGAGTCCGGAAGCATCTCTGATCTTTGTGTTGGAGAGATCCAGATTCTGAATGTTGGTTTTTGTACAAACCAATGTCTTTAATTTTCTGTTATTTTTAAGATTTAATGTCGAAATCCCGGTCTGATCACAGTACAGTTTTTTCAGATTCGGATTCTTCTTTACATTTAATTTGGTCAGAGCCGTATTATAGCAACGGATATTTTTCAGTTTCGTACATCCCTTTACTTTTAATTCCGTCAGCCGCAGATTGCCGTTACAGTCTATCTTCTCCAGCTTTTTGTTATTGCGTACATCGAGAGAAGACAATTGCGCCGCAGAACAATCCAGAACTTTCAGCCCTGTATTCGTGCTCAGGTCAAGCGTTTCCAGAGAACTTGCTGCCAGACGGATATTTTCCAGCTTCTTTGCCTCTTTCAGTTTCACTTCTTTCACCGTATCGCTGATGACAAGCAGAGTTTTGAGGCCGGAACATTTTTTCAGGTTCAGCTTCTGCAGTTTACCTCCGTGAAGATAGAGAGTCACTGTTTCCAGTTTTTTCAGTTTGGACAGGTTTAACTTCTCCACTGTCAAACTGCTGCATTCCAGTGTCTCAAGGCCTGTGCATCCCCGGAGATTCAGACTGTCGACACATTCCCGTCCCCGTATATACACATATTCCAGCTTCGGACAGTCTCCCAGATCTACAGATCTCAAATAAGAGTTGTGACAGATAATGCGCACCCGCTCCAGTTTTTTCATGCCGCTCAAATCCAACTCCGAGGCTGTGGAATCTTCATAGGACCAGATCTCATCATCGTTTCCGGCAGAGGCGATATTGGCTCTGTAGAAAAAGTCTTTCAGATCCGTAAAATATTCGATTCCCCTGAAGGAATCAATATTCTGCCTCGAATCAAAGCGTACTGCTGTCACGCCTGCGGCCTCTTTTTCAGAAAGATAGCCATCTCCGTTGTCATCTGCCTCCACGGCATATTCTTTTACCGCCCACGAGAAGTTGTCATCGTTGATGGCAACCTGCGCATCCGCCTGCACGGAGATGCCGCCTGCCAGCAACAGCGAAAACGCCGCAGTAAACAGAATTGTTTTCATGTGGTTTTTCATAGTGATTCCTCCTCTCAAAATTTTGATTATAAAATATATTATATCAAAAGCAGATGATGCTCTCAATATAAATAATGTGGATAATCAACATAATCATTTTCATTTCCCGTTACAGATCCATTTGGACGATCCACACGATAATTAGAAGTCGAACATGCGCTCACATCAACATGTCCATAACCGGCACTGTTTACATATGCCTGAAAATTATTAAGTTGTCCTGTAAAGCCAGTATTTAAATAAAAGTTCTTTATTCCAAATCCTCCATCATTATCATATCGTCTGAAAAAAGTTGCAACACCTTCTTTAGTAGCAGAATACTGATTTCTCTGAGGCATTAACATTCTTAACATGTATTCCAAAAACAACTGCTAAAACCAACGCAAATACTATACCCTTTGTACATTTCTTTTCTTTCATAATAACCTCCATATCTTTTTTATTACTTTATTTTATATTCTGCATTATTCCGGATATATTTATAAAATCTATAATCCTCCTTTCTGATTCATCTGACATAAATTCAAACAAATATCCATTTTTTATGAAAAAAACGGTGTTTCTTTTACCATCTGATACGGAATGCACCTCTACTCCATTTAAGTCAATGATTTTGTTATAGCCTTCCTGTTCATCATAAGTAATTGATGTTGTAAATATAGAAGCGTCATTTTGCATATAATGAATAAAATTTCCTTTTTCATTTTCAAAGTCACTTTTATATAAACCAATTTCTGAATTATCTTCTTCATATACCTGCTTATATCCTTCTGGTATATTCTCCCATTTATATATATGAAATACATTTTCATCTTCTTCCATTGTACCCGTCATCTCCCGGACAGTGACATTATCCGGAAAAAATTGAAGGCAAAAACGATTAATACTCTGGCGCACATCATCGTTAGCCAATGCTGCCATGGACATACCGACCATGATAAGAACCGCAATGACGAAATATCGACGACTGACACGAATACGTGTCCTGACGCTCTGATGTTGATTTGCTTTAAGTCGGCAGAGAAAAGAGTGATTTCTCTTTTGCATGACAGAGGGCCTAAAAGAATCCAGAAGACAGTCCATCCTTTTTTGAAACTGTGGACGGAAAATAACCGGATACAAATGAATTTGTCTGTCTATTTCCCGCAATTCTTCTTCTACCACCATACGGGTTGCTTGTCGCAGGACTGTATCATCTATAATAATATCCCTCATTGGTCATACCCCCTCTCCATCCATTTCTTTTTGAGCTGTTCTTTTGCTCTCCGGGCAATCTGACGAACATTATCTTGCTTGATATTCAAAGTCGCTGCTATATCCTTAGTGCTCATCTCATTATAATATTGCAGACAAAGTACTTGACGATATGGATATTTCAATTCCCGGATCAGGTCACGAACAAGTCGGATTTTTTCCTGATGAAGTATATTCTCCTCCGAGTTATTTTCTGAAAATGTATGTAAATCCTGTATATTCTCTTCCCATGCTATGGTTTTTTGTTGTCTTTTCAATGCATTAATACAGAGGTGGCGCAGGATAGTGGACAGATAACTCCATGTCTTCGGATTGTCCACCTTTTCAATTTTATCCATATTTTCTGTGAGAATCATAAAAGTTTCATGTACCATATCTTCTGTCTGCGCATGGTCATTCATAAGATAATAAGCAGTGCGATACAACTGCCGGGAAAACCGTTCGTAGATTTCCCGAAAAACTGTTTTTTCTTCTTCTGTATCCAATGCTTCCAAATATTGTATCATAAGAGCTCCTTGATATTTTTCTTCTATATATATAACAATTGAGAAAGCCAATTTGTGACAAATTTTTTTGAATTTTTTCGTAAACTAAGAGAAAACTATCAATTATTTTGTCATCTGAGCAAAAATAAAGGCCAGGTTCAGCAGCCGAACCTGGCTTATAACATTTTATTCCCCCATCACACTGGCGGCGAATCCGCCCTTCGGGTGGTCTGTCTTGCTGACGGAAGGAAGTCCCTTTGTATTCCAGCGCATTCCAAAGCTGTTCTGGAATGTCTTTCCGCTTACCAGGAACACACCGCTCTGGGCGTCCAGGACATACCATTTTCCTCCGACCTTCACAAAGTTCCACTGATGGCTCGGGTTGGACGCTCTGGAGTTGGCGTGGACATAGTAGCACGGAACCCCGATACCGTCGCACAGCGCCTTCATTCCTCTGGCAAAGCCGGAACACTGCGCTTCCCCGTACACGAGGGCGCCCCAGGCTGTGTTTGCGTTGTTGTACTGCCATCCTCTCCAGGCATACCCGCAGTTGGCGCGGATGAAGTTAAAGGCGGAAAGTACCTTTTCGTAATCGCTCATTTCCTTGCTGATGTAATTATCTTTAAAGCTCTGCACGACACGGCGTACTTCCAGAAGTTTGGAAGTACTGAGAGACGGCCCGTACACGCTCCCCGATTTATAATTTCCTTTCACCTTCGGTGTTTTGGTGGAGATCCTGATCACGGAGCTGTAGGCACTGTAGCTTTTCCTGCCGCCCGACTTATGAAGAGCTCTGATCTTATAGGAGTAGGTCTTTCCGGATTTCAGGCCCTTGTCAGTGTATGTCTTTGCCTTTTTCAGCGTCTTCACCTTCACCCATTTTTTGCCGGACTTGCGGTATATGATGTACTTCTGCGCTTTGGACACCTTCTGCCAGGAGAGTTTTGCGGATGTATTCGACGCGGCATACCCTTTCAGGATCTCAGGAGTACTCAACATCGTCTCTCCTGATACCACGTTCGAGTACAGGACTTCGTCGTCAAAGTTTTCGATAGAGATCCGGTAATAATAGGTCTTGCCCAGCTCCAGCCCGGAATCAATAAAGTACACCTCTCCCTCCATCGCAGAATCTTCGGCAACACAGGTCATTTTCTCTTTTTTCCCGGTGGTCTGCCAGTATCCGCCGTTTGAACTCCATGTATTTCCATAACTGTCAAAGGAATCTGCCAGCTGCCACTGGCCTCCGGCGGCAGGATCTGCCTCTGCCCGGTAAATGTTTATCTCTCCCCAGCTCTCTGACAGCTCTGCGCTGAAGACCAGAGAGTCCGCTCCGTTTGCCTCAATCTCTTTGAGTACCGGTTCACCCTCCGCTGCCTGTGCCTGCCGTGCGGGCAGGCCGACGCCGACGATACATAAAAGTAAAAACAAATACATATACATTTTTACACTTTTTCTCATTTCCTGCTTCTCCTTTTTCTTTTCAGACAAAGCAACAGGTATCGCTATCCCTGCTGTCTTTTTTACCTGAAAATGACCTCCCGTCATTCCTGCAAGAACACTACACGGAAGGTCATTTTTATCAGTTATCTTCTATGAACTTATATCACCGCTTCCATCACAGGCGCTCCGGCTGCGATCCCCTCTTCCACTTCTTCCATGAGTTCTTCGTATTTTTGAAGAACCATCGTCTGGACAGTGTCACGGGTCTCCGAGTTGATCGGATGCGCGATGTCACGGTACTCGCCGTCAGCAGCCTTGCGGCTCGGCATGGCGATGAACAATCCCTTTTCTCCCTCAATGATTTTGATGTCATGCACCACAAATGCATTGTCAAATGTGATGGATACGACCGCTTTCATTTTGCCCTCTTTTGAAATTCTGCGAATTCGTATATCTGTGATCTGCATGTAATGTAATCCTCCTGAAAATGTTATGGTATTTACGCCGGAACCGGCGTATACATGTCCGCCGTCACCCGTTCCACCGGAGTGGTCCCCACCGTCACGGCACATGCGCGTCTTCTATAGAATGTATCTCACATTCTTCTCCACGACGATCTTGATCTCTCCATCGGTACCCACGTAGTTCGTACCCGGCCGGAGGGTGTCTCGACTCTCCACGATACAATTCTCAATGTAAGAGTCGTCGCCGATGTAAACGTCATTTAAGATGATCGAGTTCTTGATGGTACAGTTGTTGCCAATGTAAACATCTTTGAACAGTACGGAGTTCTCCACCTTACCGTTGATGATACAGCCGGAAGAAATGATACTGTTACGGATGTCGGAGCCGGCATTATATTTTGCCGGCGGCAGGTCGTCTACCTTGGAATATACGTCCGGATACTGTTTGAAGAAGTAGTCCCGGACATCCTTTTTGAGGAAATCCATGTTGGTCCTGTAATAAGAATCCACAGTGGCGATGTTGCGCCAGTAAGTATCCAGCTTATATCCGTAGATCTTGCGGACATTTTTGTAGCGGACAAGGACGTCTTTTACGAAATCATGCCGGTCTTCCTTGGCACAGCGCTCCAGAATCTCGATGAGATGCCGTCTTCTTATGATATACACGCCGATGGAGACATTGTTGGTCTCCGCCACCAAAGGCTTCTCCTCGAAGTCCACGATGCGCTCGTTCTCGTCCAGCTTCAGGATTCCGAAACGGGTGAGATCGTCGTCTTTATCAGACATTTTCGTGTAAACTACCGTAATGTCCGCATTTTTCTCGATATGTCTTTCCAGCACCTTGCCGTAATCCAGCTTATACACACCGTCGCCGGCGGCTATGATCACGTACGGCTCATGGCTCTTTTTCAGATAATCCATGTTCTGGTAGAGTGCGTCCGCCGTGCCGAGATACCAGGAATTATTGTCCTTCGTGACTGTCGGTGTGAAAACGTACAGCCCTCCCTGTTTTCTTCCGAAGTCCCACCATTTGCTGGAACTCAGATGCTCATTTAAAGAACGGGCGTTAAACTGTGGAAATACCGCCACTTTATTTACCTTGGAATTGGTCATGTTGCTGAGCGCAAAGTCAATGGCGCGATAACTGCCTGCGATCGGCAGAGCCGCAATCGCCCTTTTATCCGATAACCGGCCGACTCTCTTACTGTTACCGCCTGCTAAAATAATACCTATCGCCTTCATCTATATGTCACCTGCCTTACTGTCTGATAATGGATTCACCGCTTGCCAGAATACCATCCGGATAATCTTCCGCGGTTGTTTTGCCCACAATGGCAACGTTCTTGCCAATCTTTACATTTGCCGGAATGACGGAACCTTCGCCGATCGTGACAAGTCCGTCACAGTAAATGTTCGGCTTGAACTTATTCGGCGCTTCTTCAAAGGCGCCAAGCTCCGTGTTCTCGCCAATCTCGGAATCCTCGGCGATGATGGCCTTCTCAATCCTTGCCCCGGCCTTGACCACAGTACCGTTCATGATGATGGAATTAGTGATGAAAGCTCCCTCTTCCACCGTCACTCCGGAACCGATGACAGAGTTATAGATCTCTCCGTAAATCTCTGTCCCCTCTCCGACGATGCATCCGCTCACCTTTGCATTTTCCGAGAAATACTGCGGCGGAAGCACGGTATTCTTCGTGTAAATCCTCCAGAACTCTTCGTACAGATTAAACTCCGGTATGATGTCGATCAGCTCCATGTTGGCTTCCCAGTAAGCGGAAAGCGTTCCTACGTCCTTCCAGTATCCCTGGTAATTATAAGCCATGATCTTATCGCCTCTCTTATGACAATAAGGGATGACATGCATACCAAAGTCACATCCGGACTGATTCTTAAGGCTCTCCAGCGCGTCCTTCAGGACATCCCAGTTGAAAATATAGATACCCATGGACGCCTTGTTGCTCCTTGGCTCCTTCGGCTTCTCCTCAAACTCCAGAACCTGATTATTCTCGTCAGTGATGACCAGTCCGAACCGGCTGGCATCTTCCCACGGAACCTCATACGTGGCCAGAGTGATCTTGGCGTCATTCTTCTTATGGAACTCCAGCATGAGCTCATAGTCCATCTTGTAAATGTGGTCTCCGCCAAGGATGATCACGTAATCCGGATGATAATACTCCATGAACTCCATATTCTGATAGATCGCATTGGCCGTTCCGGTGTACCAGTCTGTATTCTCACTCCTCTCATACGGAGGGAGAATGGTCACACCGCCGATATTACGGTCCAGATCCCATGGAATACCGATTCCTATATGCTGATTCAATCTGAGTGGCTGATACTGGGTCAGAACACCGACTGTATCAATACCGGAATTGATACAGTTGCTCAGCGGGAAGTCGATAATCTTGTATTTGCCGCCGAAAGCAACCGCCGGTTTTGCCAGTTTAGATGTCAGAACACCGAGACGGCTGCCCTGTCCGCCAGCCAGTAACATAGCTATCATTTCTTTTTTTATCATAAAGAATCACCCCTTTGTCACATATATGTTTATTATATCACTCAACCTTCTAAATTTAAAGTATTTTAGCACAAAAATCTAAGCATTTTCTAAATTATTTTATATAATTTGTACCACATTTTCTTTTTGTTCCTGTTTTTTATAGACGAAATGTTATTTTTCCATGTGCTTTTCGATATTTTTTTACCGATTTTTCTTTATTTTTGTTGAAATGTGACGCAGGACTTCGGCGATGGGCGGTTCAGGCGAGAACTGGAAGGCAGCTTTAAGCGGCGGATGTTCCCGGCGAACGGGAACATCCGCGAGGAGGTGGATGTCCTTGGAAGTTGAGGTCTGGCTTGATAAGGCAGATGCTCCCGAGACTTAGGGATGAATTAAGCCTGTAAATTTCTCCGCCGCCGTGGGAAATTCCCTGAATCTTATGAAAGAAGAAAGACTTGAATCTGCGTTTTTGCTGCGGTATACTAACCTAGATGTATTATACTGAAAATGAACAGGTCAGTACATCTAGAAAATAAAGGTTCACACGCTGATTCAGTTAATATAGAAACAGAGGTAGAGAAAATGTATAAAATAGACTTCCAGAAACCAATCCACATCCACTTTATCGGCATCGGCGGCATCAGCATGAGCGGCCTCGCGGAGATTCTCATCGACCGCCATTTTCCGGTCTCCGGCTCTGACATGAAGGCCTCCGATATCACGGCTCATCTCACCGGCATCGGCGCCCGCATCGCCATCGGACAGCGGGCGGAGAACATCACCGATGACATCGACCTTGTTGTGTACACCGCTGCCATCCACGAAGACAACGAAGAGTTTGCCGCCGCAAAAGCAAAGGGCATCCCGATGATGACCCGCGCCGCTCTTCTCGGACAGATCATGGACAACTACGCCCGCTCCATCGCCGTTGCCGGAACCCACGGCAAGACGACCACCACCTCCATGCTGGCAGACATTCTCCTTTCCGGCAGCATGGACCCGACTGTCAGCGTCGGCGGCATGCTCGACCAGATTGGGGGCAACATCCGGGTCGGCCAGTCCGACGTCTTCCTGACCGAAGCCTGCGAGTACACCAACAGCTTTCTGGAGTTCCACCCGCTGTATTCCATCATCTTAAATATAGAAGAAGACCATATGGACTTCTTTAAAGATATCGACGACATCAAGCATTCCTTTCATATCTTCGCTTCCCAGACCGCGCCGGATGGCCAGATCATCATCAACGGAGACATGACGCACACCGCTGATATCTTAAACGGACTTCCGCAGAAGGCCATCACCTTCGGACTGAACGCGGACAATGACTACACGGCAAAGGACATCTCCTATGACAGAGAGGGCAACGGCTCCTACACACTGGTTGTCCGCGGAGAGGAACTGGGCCACATCAGCCTTAAGGTAAAAGGCGCCCACAACGTCATGAACTCTCTGGCTGCCATCGCCTGCTCCCGCGCTATCGGACTGTCCATGGAACAGATCACAAACGGCTTGCTGGCATTCTCCGGCACACACCGCCGTTTTGAACAAAAAGGCACCATCGGCGACGTCATCGTCATCGACGACTACGCTCATCATCCGACCGAGATCCGGGCGACCTTAAACGCCGCCCGCGAATACCCGCACGACGAATTATGGGTGGTCTTCCAGCCGCACACCTACACGAGAACCAAGGCCTTTCTCCCGCAGTTCGCCGAGGTACTCTCCAGGGCCGACCATGTCATCCTGGCAGATATCTTCGCCGCCAGAGAGCCGGACACCGGCATGGTATCCTCCATGGACATCGTGAACCTCATGAAAGACACTGGCTGCGACGTTCACTACTTCCCGACCTTCGGCGAGATTGAGGACTACCTCCTCGCCCATGTGAAAGGCCATGACCTTCTCATCACCATGGGCGCCGGGGATGTGGTAAAAATCGGGGAAGAACTGCTTGCGAAGACGGCGGGGAAATAGAATATCATGGAGTTGATTTTGTCCGGAAAAATCTTCAACGGTTCCATCATCCCAGGTATTCTGCTCCACGGAGCGGGAAACTTTATCGCCACTATGCTGGTGGCATTTTAAGACCGCGGTTAATCGCAATGACAAAGTGCCAGCGACATGAACCTGTCTATGCCGGAAGGGGAATTTGGGGAGCTGGGGTTTTAAATGGGAATTTGTAGAGGCAATAACAGGTTTCTCATATAACAGACGATGCCATCCGTTCTCA
>DSLMC04103__coassemble_487_pt1 | contig 30960 bp, 26 predicted proteins | sample DSLMC04103__metabat2_low_PE_013 | metagenome-assembled genome bin DSLMC04103 | reverse complement strand
CTCAGCTCTATCTCCCGGAAATTCTCCGGCGGCAGTCTCAGCTCTATCTCCCGGAGATTCTCCGGCGGCAGCAGGGCGCGCAGTTCCTCACAGATCTCTTTGCTCACAACCTGCACCTTCGCTCCGTAGCGAAGCAGGGTCTCCACCTTCCGGAGGGCAACCTTTCCGCCGCCGATGATGACACATTTTTTCTCTTCTATCTCTATAAATATCGGAAAATACGCCATAGCTCCTACCTCTTTCTCCCGGAAAATATCCGTATCCGGACAGCCGCCTTACCGGCTGTCATTTTTCAATGCCAATGCGGGAACTGAGTCCTTCGTCAAAAGGATGTTTGATCTTCCGGATCTCCGATATATAGTCCGCCTGTGCCTTAAGCTTTTCGGAAGGATTTCTTCCGCTCATGACCACTTCCAGATGCTCCGGACGGTTTGCAAGGAAGGCCAGCACCTTCTCTTCGCTGAGCAGCCCCATGTCGATGGCATAAACGCTCTCGTCCAGTATGAGCATATCGTAGTCTTCCGCCATGCCGCAGAGACGATCGAACATGGCGTCGTTGCTCTCCCGGAGCGCCCGCAGCTCTTCATCGTTCATCTGGAAGGTGAACTTGTCCATCGGCGTTCCCGGCACTACCGTGATATTGGCCAGACCATCGATGATGTTTCTCTCGCTGGAGGAATCATCCTTCAGGAACTGGTGGAGCAATACTTTCTTGCCCGCGCCCGCCGCACGGACGCCAAGTCCCATGACACAGGTCGTCTTTCCTTTGCCGTCACCACAGTAAATGTGCACACAGCCCCGGCCGGAGGTGTCGTCTTTTAATCCGCCGCAGCCGATTCCGGATACCGCCGGGTCGGCTGTTTTATCATCGTCCGTCTCCACGTTTTTTTCACCGGTTGTCGCTCCGTCGGCCGCCGTTGTCCCGGAACCGGTTTCTGTCCCTGTTCCGTCAGCTTCTTCTCCTGTCACTTTTTTCTCGAAATCTTCTTGTTTATTTTTCTGCGGGTTCTCTCCGTCAAAGAGGATACGATAGATCCTGTCCATATCCAGATGGTTCCGGATCAAATCCGCCAGCTTATTATACTGTATCTCTTTATATTCCGCCACACTAAGATGATTTTCTCCCGGATTGATTCCTTTTTCCCGCATGATATCATGAACAAGACCAAAGACCAGTTCTTCGTTGTCAAAGATGCCGTGGAGGTAGCTGCCCCAGATGCGGCCGTCCGGCGTCATGTAGGCGTCCGTTCTGCCGTCCGACAGTTCGATCATCGGCACGGCGCCGCCCAGATTGGTGGTCGCGCCCATGTGGATCTCGTATCCTTCGAGCTGGCGGTTTTCCAGGTGATGAAGGTTGCGCTCCTCCCGGATCGTTCCGTGGATCCTCGTCCGGGTCTTTCCACCCTGGAAGACTGTGGAGGTATCCAGCAGACCGAGGCCGCGCATATCGCCGCCATGCTCCACATGGTCCGGGTCGTGAAGTTCTTTTCCGAGTATCTGGAAACCGCCGCAGATGCCGATGATGCGGGTCGTTTCCGCTGCCCGGATAATCTTGCCTTCCAGACCGCTCTCGATGAGCCATTCCATGTCGGCCATCGTATTCTTTGTACCTGGAAGGAGGATCAGATCCGGGTCGCCCAGCTCCCTTTTGTCTGTCACGTAGCGCAGGGACACGCCGTCGATCAGCTCAAACACGCTGAAATCCGTAAAGTTGGAAATGTGCGGCAGACGGATGACCGCCACATCAATGCCTTCGGTGAAGGTGCGCTGGTTGAGACGGTCGGACAGGCTGTCCTCATCATCCACATCAATCTTTTCCATCGGGAGGACACCCAGCACCGGTTTGCCGGTCAGATCTTCCAGCATCTTAAGACCCGGCTTCAATATCTCCACATCGCCCCGGAACTTATTAATGACGATACCGCAGAAACGGTCCTGGTCTTCCTGCGGCAGCAGCTTGACGGTGCCGTAGGCGGAAGCAAAGACGCCGCCCCGGTCGATGTCCGCCACCAGGATGACCGGCGCATTCGCCATTTTTGCCATGCCCATGTTGACGATATCGTTTTCCGCCAGGTTGATCTCCGCCGGGGAGCCGGCGCCCTCGATGACAATGATGTCATTTTCCGCCGCCAGATGCTCAAATGCCTTCATGACTTCCGGCGCGAGGTTGTCTTTCATCTTATAGTATTCCTGGGCGCTCAGGTTATCATAGACCTCGCCGTTTACAATGACCTGAGAACCCATATTGCTGGTGGGCTTTAACAGGATCGGATTCATCCAGTGGGTCGGCGGTATCATGGCCGCCTCCGCCTGCATCGCCTGCGCCCGGCCGATCTCCAGCCCTTCCTCCGTGATGTATGAATTTAACGCCATGTTCTGGGATTTGAACGGCGCCACCCGGTAACCGTCCTGCTTAAATACCCGGCACAGTCCCGCCGTCACAAATGTCTTCCCTGAATTTGACATGGTTCCCTGCACCATAATTGCCTTTGCCATATGCCTTTCTCCCTTCCCGTGTGATAGATTGATTTTCGCGCGCCACATTTTCCCGACAGCCGTCGTGCTTCTCCCGCAGCACCTGTGCGAAACCGGCCGAAACGATTCAGCGCCCGACCTCCTCCAGCGCCCGGCCAAGCTCTGCGATCAGCCGTACATTTTCTTCGTGCGCCTTTACGGCAATCCGCCAGTAATCTTCGCCCAGATTCTCATAATTGCTGCAGTTTCGTATCATGATACCCCGTCTCTCCAGCCGTCTGTCCAGATCCGTCACTCCCGGCGTCCGGAAAAACAGATAGTTGGCCCGGCCGTCATAGAGCGTAAGCGGCAGCTTTGCCAGTTCCTTTTTCATAAAGACCAGTTCTTCCTTTACCGTGCGGATGACCGCCTCCTTATACTCCGGACGCGACAGCGCGGCCACGCCCGCGCACTGGGCAATGTGGCTCACCGGCCATGCCTGTCCGGCACGGTTGACCCGGGCGATGACGTCCGGGTCGCTGCACAGCAGATATCCCAGGCGGGCGCCCGGTATCGCATACAGCTTCGTAAAAGACTTTAAGATCATCAGATTCGGATACGTTTTCAGATACGGCTTCACAGTGTACATTTCCTCTTCCTCGCAGATCTCCAGAAAACACTCATCCACCAGAACCCGGCAGTGCATTTCCTTCGCCCGCTCCACGATATCCAGCACCTGCTGCCGGTCGGTCAGCAGTCCCGTCGGATTGTTGGGGTTACACAGGATCACCAGGTCGATGTCCTCCGTGATCCGCTCTGCCAGATCAGACGGAACACACATGTCCTCACCCATGGGTGCATAGACCATCTGTGCGCCAGCCGCCGTCATCGCCTCCTCGTATTCCACAAAGGCGGGTACCGGCAGCAGCACCCTGTTCGGTCTCAGCCCGAACGCCAGCCGGTAGAGCAGATCCGCGCCGCCGTTTCCGCAGGTGATCCAGCCGGTCTCTGCCCCGTCCTGTGCCGCGATGGCGTCCCGCAACGCCGTGCAATCCGGGTCCGGGTAGTTGACCGTTCCCTCGATGGCGTCCACCATCGCCTTCCGGATATGCGCCGGAATCCCCAGCGGACTGATATTGGCAGAATAATCAAGTATCTGTCCTTCGCTGATGCCAAGCTCCTTTGCTTTCTTATATATATTTCCGCCGTGGGTGCTGTTTTTCATGATCGTACCCATTCCTTTCGTTTTCTCATTTTTTGCCCTTCCAACACGCGCTACACGACAGACAGCGGATTGCCCAGCCAGTACACCAGCGCGTAGGTGAGGCAGCAGCACACCGCCAGCGTCAGAAACGCGCTCACGTACAACAGAGCATTGGTCCGCCGGATGTCCTCATATTCCACCGGCCGGATATCATCGCCGATGGTCGGTTTTTCCACCGGTTTTCCAAAATAATTGTGGGTGCCGCCCAGCTGGATGTTCAATGCTCCCGCTGCTACCGCCTCCGTCTGCGCGCTGTTCGGGCTCAGATGGGCGAAACGGTCGCGCCGGAATATCCGCACCGCGCCTTTTACGTCCAGCCGCAGCAGCGCCGACGCCAGGATCATCATCATCGCCGCCAGCCGCGCCGGGATAAAGTTGCAGACGTCGTCAAGCTTTGCTGAAGCGTGTCCGAGGTCGAGCAGTTCTTCGTTGCGGTAGGCGACCATGGAATCCAGCGTATTCACCGCCTTGTAGGCAAACCCCAGCGGCGCGCCGCCGATGGCGATAAAGAACAGCGGCGCGATGACGCCGTCCGCCGTATTCTCGGCGATGGTCTCCACATCCGCCTTTGCCACCTCGCTCTCGTCAAGCTCCTGCGTATCCCTGCCGACCAGATAGGAGATCTCCTTTCTGGCTCCCGCCAGGTCGCCCTCTTTCAGACGGGCATAGACCTTCATGGACTCCCGCCGCAGACTCTTTGTAGCGAGAATCTGATAGATAAAGAATGTCTCCAGCACAAAACGCAGCGCCGGATGGATCCGCTCCGCCACGTACAGGATGCCCGTGATCACAGCAAAAGTACCGAGCACAATGACGACGGTGAGCACATATCCGGCGAGCAGTTCCGCATCCCGCTTCCGGGGCAGTCCCCGCTTCTTTACTTCCGCGTAGGAGCAGCCGTAGATGAGACGCTGCAATCCTTCTTTTATCTTTGTAATAAACCATCCGATTATCTGTACCGGGTGGATCAGCCCGTGGGGATCGCCCACGATCAGATCGATGAGAAATCCCTGTACCATCGAAACTATTAAATGCATGTCTTTTCCTCACAGTTTCCTATTACACTGCTTCGGACGCAGACAGCGCCGCGCCCGGGCAAGTCTTTCATAAGCGGTTCCCTTCCCGCATGCTTTGCCGCCGTCAGACAGCTTTACAGGGTTCTCTGTGCATACGTCTCTGCCAGCTGCACAAAGCGCTCCGCCACGCCGCGGCAGTTATGGAAGTACAGATGCGGATAACCCGCCAGTACATTTCCCTGCACGTACATTCCCGTCCAGCTCCGTCCGGTCGATTTGCGCATGCGGCACACCTCGCCCCGGACTGCCGCTCTGGAATAATGGAACTCGTGGACGCGAAGCTTTTCCCCTTTCGCAAAAAACGGGGTGTCCTGCTGCGCTTCCATGGTCACATAGCCAAAGTCCATGGACAGCCGTTTCGTCATCTCCACATCGGTGAGAATGAGCCCCAGCATCGGCATGGAGCTGCCGTCCGTCTCGATGAGATTCTCACAGGTGTACATGAAACCACCGCACTCTGCCAGCACCGGCATTCCCTTCGCCGCCGCACTCCGGATGGCGTCCTTCATAGTCTTGTTCTCTGAGAGCTCCCGGCGGTATGTCTCCGGGTATCCGCCACCCAGATAGATACCGGCAGTATTTTCCGGAAGCGTCCGGTCTTCCACCGGGCTGAAAAAAATCAGCTCTGCGCCGGACTGCCGCAGGATATCCAGATTCTCCTGATAATAAAAACAGAATGCCTTATCCCAGGCCACAGCAATACGCGGGCGGCTGCCTGTCTGGCAGCTCGCTGCCGCACGGGCTGGCTTTACCCTGCGATCCGGCTCCGGCAGCTCTTTTGCCTCTTCTCCCAGCCGCAGGAGAAGGTCGAGGTCGATGCATTCTCCGGCCAGCGCGCCCAGTCTCCCGATGACTTCATCCAGATTCTGAATCTCCGCGGCAGTCATCAATCCAAGGTGACGGCTGCCGATATGCACACTTTCATCGTTCGGAAAGTAGCCCACGACCTGTATCGGCAGTTCCCGCTCGATCTCCGGTTTGAGCATCTGATACAGCCCTCTGGAGCAGCGATTTAAGATCACGCCGCGCACCGGATTGTCCCGGTACTCAAGGATTCCCTGTATGAGAGGGATCATCGTGTGCGACATCCCTTTTCCGTTTATGATCAGAATGGTCGGCGTCCCGGTCGCTTCCGATACAGTGTACGTACTTTTTTCACTGCTCACACCGATGCCGTCATAATACCCCATGACGCCCTCCGCCACGGAAAAATCCGCCCGGCAGCTGTCTTTTGCTATCAGCTCCCGCAGTTCTTCCTCCGTGGAGAAAAACGGGTCCAGGTTCCGGCACGGCTGTCCGGTGATATGGCTGTGCAGCATGGGGTCAATGTAATCCGGTCCGCATTTATAGGATTGAATCCGCAATCCCCGGTCGCAAAGCGCCTTCAGAATGCCGCAGGTGATACTCGTCTTGCCGCAGCCGCTGTTCATGCCCGCCAGTAAAATCCGGGGAAATATCTTCGTTTTTGTCATTGTCTCAACTCCTGCCTGTTTCATAACGACGCCGCCACAGGATAAGATACGGCATCCCCGCCGCTTTGCTGCGTGCCGGTGGACGCCTTATCCCTGCGCAGGGCAGAATGCCCTTGCTATTCTTCCGGCCTCCGGATCAGCACACAGGTGATGCCCGCCTGCCGGCAGGCCTCGATCTTGATATCCACGCCGCCGGTCCTGCCGCTGTCCTTGGACACCAGCACCGCCGCCTGTGTCTGGCGGATGAGCCGGAGATTATCTTCCAGCGTGTACGGCGGCATCTCGCCGAAAACATGATCCTTCGGGTAACCGGCTTTCTCGCAGCCCTCGTAGGAGGCCGGCGTGTCCAGCACTCGGATATACAGCCGTCCGGCGGCATCCTTCACCTGTCCGGCGTAGACAGCCGCCGTGTTGACGCCCGTGGTCAGCAGTACATTTCCTTCCACCGTATTCAGATAAGCCGCCGCTTCCCCGGCATCCGCCACGGAAACGATGCCTTCATAGTCATACTCCGGCTGGCTTCGCTCATACCGCTCGTACGGGATGCCCGCCTTCCCGGCTGCCCGCCGCACAGTTTCTGTGACCACCTGTGCAAAGGGGTGGGAAGCGTCGATGATCTTCCCGCAGGGATTCTCCGCCAGCAGGCGGACAAAGCCCTCTTCGTCCAGCCTTCCGATATGCACGTCGATGCCATACGGTTCCAGCATCTTTGCGCCCAGCTCCGTGGCCACGGACGCCAGCACCATTTTCTTTTCCTCTAATTGCCGTCTTATCACGTCCCTCGCTTCCGTGGTCCCGGCAATCACCAATACGTCATATCTCATAATGACTTGATGATCATCGTCGTAAAGTAGCCGTACTCCCTGTCCGGCAGGAGCGGTCCGACGTACTCGCCCTCCATGCCCACATTGCTGATGATGATGGCATGGTCCTCTCTGCCCTTCGCTTTCAGCATCTCGTAGACTTCCTTTACGTGGCTGCCCACCTTCATGATGACCAGATTATCAAAAACATCCATCGCCTTTTCCACCTGTTCCAGCCCTTTTAAGGACGGAATCACGCCGAAGCCCTCGTTGCCTTCCACGATGGGGATGTTTGCCTTGCTCGCTCCGGCGCAGAAAGACGGGATGCCGGAAATCATCTGCACCTCGTAGCCCGCCTTGATGAGCTGTTTGTGTACATAGGAATATGTACTGTAAATGCCCACGTCACCGAGTACCGGCATCGCCACGGACTGACCGGCGTCCAGATACTTCATGATCTCCTCCGCCGCTGCCTGCCGGCAGGCTTCCCGCTTCGTCTTATCCTTGCTCATGGTAAAGAGAATGCGGCGCACCTTCTCCTCCGGCACGCTGGCCGCGCCTCTGGCGATATGTAACGCCACGCTGTCCTCTCCCTCTTTCTTTACGGGAACCGCCACGATATCACATTCCTCTATCAGCTTCTTCGCTTTCAGCGTCATCAGCTCCGGGTCGCCGGGACCCACGCCGATGCCGTATAATTTTCCCTTCATCTGTTTTTATCCTTTCTTCTCTGTCCTTTCCCGGGAACCTTCCGGCGTCAGATCTCCTCCGCCGCCTGCAGATGCTCCACGAAAAGATCCGCGATGCCGTCGATCTCTCCCATGCCTTTTAAGAAGATCTCCGTCTCAAATCCTTCCGCCCGGAGCAGCGAATCCCAGGAATCCGCCTCCGCGCCTGCCAGGTCATTTCTCGCATGGTCGCCCGCCACGATCATCAGCGGCATCAGATATACCTTGCGGATGCCCCGGATCTTCATGCGGCGGATCACATAATCAAGCCCCGGAAATCCTTCCACGGTTCCCACGTACGTATTCTCGTATCCCAGATCCCGCAGCATATTTTCAAACTGGCAGTAGGCGCTGTTGGCATAATGCTCGGTGCCATGTCCCATGAGAACAAATGCCTCGTCCTTCGCCAGCGGCGCAGACAGCTGCTGCATCACGATCTGGCAGGCCTTCCGGTAATCTTCCTCCTCCGTGAGGAGCGGTTTTCCCACGCGGATGACCGGAATCTGCTCCTTATAAGGCCGGAGCATCCCCATCATCTTCTCGTATTCCATGCCGTTTATTATGTGGGTCGGCTGGCAGAGCACCTCATCGTATCCCCGCGCCGCCAGCTTCTCCATCACTTCCTGCGGATTATCAATCTGTACATTTTTTGTCTTCTTCAGCTTCCGGATGATCATGCCGGAAGTAAATGCACGGTAAAAGTCATACTCCGGAAATGCCCTGCGGCAGGTCTCCTCGATATGCACAATGGCCGGCATCGCCTCGTCAAAACTCGTCCCGAAGCTGACGATCATCAATGCTTTTTTACTCATCTGTCTTTGTTCCTCCCGGACCGTCTATGGTCGCTGTAAATATCATCACCGGATTATTGGTGTCCATGATGTGGTAGCTGCCGATCTTTCTGCCCCGGCCCACCGTCGCCTGGATCACGTCGTAATCCGCGTCATACCTGCCGAGAAGCTCCCCGGCTTCCGCGATGGTCTCCAGCGTCACCGCCGACACCGTGACCGATATCTTCTTATGAAATGCAGCGATGACCGCCAGGATCTCCTGAAGCTTCCCGCCGCTGCCGCCGATAAATACTTTATCCGGCACAGGCAGCTCCTTCGCCCGCTGCGCCGCGTCTCCCTCGTACACAAAAAGGTTATCGAGGGAAAACTTCTCACGGTTTTTCTCTATCAAATATACGGCCGCCTCATCCCGTTCCACGCTGTGCACCTGTCCAAACGGCGCCTGTCTCGCGCACTCCACCGAGACGGAACCGGTGCCCGCACCGATATCCCAGATGATGTCATCCGGATGGATGTGCATTTTGTGGAGGATCAGCACCCGGATCTCTTCCTTCGTCATCGGCGTCTTTCCCCTCTCAAAGTCCTCATCGGACAAAAAGCAGGGGCGCGTCACCGGACGGGGATGCGGATTTTTGATCATCGCCACGCAGAGCGACGGAAATTCCTTTTCTGCCATCTGCGCCGGACTGCCGGACACCAGCAGCTCATCCTCATAGGAGAGATTCGCCCCGGCAAAGACTTCCACGTCATCCAGATGATACTCCAGCATGATCCGGGACAGCCAAGCCGGTCCCTGCTCCTTGCTGCACAGAAAAAATACCTTCGGATTCTCCGTCACACAGAGTGCCACCGAACCCGGCGTGCGGCTCCTGCCGTGAACGCTTAACAGCTTTGCGTCCTCCATAGTCTCCCCGAAGGCCGCGCCCAGCATCTGCATGGAACCGATGCCCGGGAGCACTTCCATCTCCCAGTCTCTGCTGATTTCCTGATGAAGGATTGTCCGGTACAGGCTGTACATCAGCGGGTCGCCGCTGACGGCGAGCGATACCTCCCTGCCCTGTCCGAGCAGACCATCGATGCACACCAGCGTATCCTGAATCTTCCCCATCGGCAGAAACTCCGCCTTCGATGTACCACAGACTTCCTGCAACATCGGGAGGATCCTCCTGGCGGCGATGACCGCGTCCGCCTCCTGCATCCGTTTTCTGGCCGCCGGCATCACATATCCGTCACTCCCCGGCCCGATTCCTATAATTGTCAAACGACTCATGATTGTCCTCTCTCTTCTATATCCCTGAATCAGTTCTGTCTGTATTTCCTATAAATGTACTTTCACCACCCTGAAAACACTCCCATATCCTTGCTGTCCCGGAAATGTCTCCGGCGTTTTCCACTGTGCCTCGATTCGCAGCAATCCCGGCATGCTTTACCGCCGCACAGCATTCAGAACTTCCGGCACATTTGCGCTCTCCGCCAATACCCGGTTCTCCGCGTCGAGAAACACGACGCCGACTCTCGCCATCCCGTGGGCGGTCTTCCGGCAGTGGGCGGAAGCTCTCTCCGCCATATCCTTCCAGATATCCGTGAGACCTTCTTCCTCCACGATCTTCATGGCAGCCTTCGTGGTGACGCAGGAATAAATCCTTTCGATAACATCCCGGGAAGCGCCGTGCAGCGCCGCATGTGTGCAGATTGTTTCCAGTCGTCCGTCCGCCACATGGCTGTGGGTATTCATGGTTCCGGACGCCACTTTCACCAACTTGCCGACAAAGCCTCCGATCAGGATGTCCGTAAAGCCCCGCTCCACGGCCTCCTCAATCATGAAGCCGATGTAATTGCTGACCTGCAGGATACAGCGAAACTCGCCGTACTGTGCTTTCAACGCATTTTCTCCTGTTGTGCCGAGCACAAACAAAATAGCGTGATGTCCCTGTCTGGCGTACATGTCAAGCTCCACCAGCAGGGAATCCTTCATGGCTTCCTCACTCATAGGACGGACGATACCCGTCGTCCCGAGTACCGACAACCCGCCAAGCACGCCGAGGCGGGGATTAAATGTCTTCTTTGCCAGCTCTTCTCCGCCGGGGATGGAGACAGTCACCACTGCGCCCCGGTCTCCGATGATCTTCCGGAGCGCCCGCTCCGTCATCTGCCGCGGCACCGGATTGATGGCCGGTTCTCCCACCGGCAGTTTCAGACCTTCCTCGGTGACAGTACCGATACCGTCGCCGCCCACAAAGGTGATCGCCCCGTCTTCCGGCAGCAGTTCCACCTTCGTGATGACCTCGCTGCCGTTTGTCACATCGGGATCATCCCCGGCATCCTTGACGATACCGCAGACACCCTTCTCTTTCGGGATCACATCCAGATACAGCGTTCTTCCAATGGGCGTCTCCACCTCCACCACTTCCGGGCATGTCCCGGTAGTCAGCCACAGCGCTGCCGCTGCCGCGCCGCCGGTCATGCAGGAGCCGGTGGAGAACCCTTCTCTCAACTTCTTCATAATTGATACAACATGGCGTTGCAGATCGTCGCCGCAATATTGCTGCCGCCCTTTCTGCCCTTCGGCACGATGAACGGCACGCCGGTCTTCTCACAGATCTCCATGATCAGCTCTTTCGACTCCACCACGTTGACAAATCCTACCGGAGCGCCGATGATGAGCGCCGGCCGGAGATTTCCCTCCTCCATCAGCTCATAGAGACGGATGAGAGCTGTCGGTGCATTTCCGATGGCAAAGATCACTTCGCCCGGCAGAGCAGCTCCCCGCTCCATACAGATGGCCGCTCTGGTGCAGCCTTTTGCCTTCGCCTCCGCCGCCACATCCTCATCGGACATGAAGCAGTGCGCCTCGCCGCCGAAGGATGCCAGCTTCTTTTTATTGATCCCGGACCACGCCATCCTCGTGTCCGTCACGATATGCGCGCCCCGCCGGAGCGCTTCCACGCCCAGCTGCGCCGCATTTTCCGAGAAACACAGATTATCCGCGTAATCAAAGTCCGCAGACGTGTGGATACACCGCTTTACGATGGAAAACTCCGGCTCCGGCCAGGTTCTTCCCCCCAGCTCGCTGGTGATGATCTCCATGCTGCGCTTCTCGATATCTTCCGGTTTTACAATCGCAATCTTATCCAACATAGTTTCTCCTCTTCTGGTTTATTTCTCTATGATTCCCGATACCGTCAGCCGATTTCCCGACCATTCCGGCATCGCATTTCTCTCTCATGATGCCTTCGCCGGTTCCCCGACCGCTGCGACATCATTTATCGTTCAGATCCTCGTATGTCCCGAAGTTTGTCTGTTCAAAACTCGGCAGTTCCCAGTACGCCTTAAATGCGTAGTCCGCGATGGTAAAGCCCATGACTGCGCCGGTTCCCTCGCCGAGACACATGTTGGCGAGAATGTACGGCTGCTTGCCGAGGGCGTCCAGTACCATCTGGCCTGCCGGCTCATTGGAACAGTGGGACGGGAAAATGTACGGGTCGCACGCAGGGGCGAGACGCACCGCCAGAAGCGCTGCCACCGAGGAGATAAATCCGTCGATAAAGATCGGCACCCGGCATGCCGCCGCGCCGATGTAGCATCCCACCAGACCGGCGATATCCAGACCGCCCACCTTGGACAATACATCCAGCGGGTCGGCGGCGTCCACCTGATTGCGGGCGATGCTTTCCCTGATGACTTCAATCTTATGTTCCAGCGCCTTACTGGTAAGACCCGCTCCCTTTCCGGTCACCTTCTCCACCGGCTGATGCAGGAGCACGGAACACACCGCGCTGCTGGTCGTCGTATTGCCGATACCCATCTCTCCGGTGGCAAACAGATTATACCCCTGCGCGGACAGCTCTTCGACCATACCGATGCCCACCTCGATGGCGCGCACCGCCTCCTCCCGGCTCATGGCCGGACCTTTCAGCATATTGTCGGTACCGTATTTGATCTTATGGTTCCGCACACCCGGGTTATCACAGTCCGTGGCGATACCGATATCCACCGGTATCACATCGGCCCCGCTCATAGCGGACATGATACAGATGGTCGCGTTATGCTTTGTCATATTCTCCGTGACCGTCTTCGTCGCTTCCTGCCCGGTCTGGGTGACGCCCTCCGCCACCACGCCGTTGTCTGCCGCCATGACAATGACCGCCTTCTTGCCAAGATGCGGATTTTTGTCCCCGTAAATCCCGGCGAACTGCGTCACCATCTCCTCCAGCCGTCCCAGGCTGTAGAGCGGCTTGCCCAGCGTATTCCAGCGGGCGTGGGTGTACGCCATCGCTTCTTTATCCAGAGGCTGTATCTTTTTCATCGCTTCTTCCAGCGTCATCTCAATCATCCCTTTCCCAATTATTGATCCCTTCTACTGCGGCCGTGTTTGTGCCGGCTGCCAGGACTCCAGCCGCGCCGCGGCGCATAAGCGCGTGATTGCTCCCGCCACTGTACCGTCTCCTGTCTGGCTGCCGGGGCTCCTGCCGCGCCGCGGCATATAAGCAACGCTCTATAACGTCCCGCGGCAGGGATTCACCCAAAAAATGTATATAATCCCAACGGGAATCCGGCAAATCTCGTGATGATGAGCACCAGCATGAGCAGAACGATCTCAGAAAGTTCGCTGCCCGCGCCCATCACATCTCCGGTGATGCCGCCGATCTTTCCGGTGATGTACATCCGGAACAGATACGCCAGTAAAAATAACACCGCGTACATCACGACGCCCCACCAGGAGAAGGCCACAGTCATGGCTATGAGTCCGAGGATCACCGTCCCGATGACCGTGCCGAGACTGACCGTACCCACATAGATGCCAATCCCCGTCTTTCTCGGATAGATCGCCTTGTACACGATGGCGCCCTGCACCATCTTTCCGGCAATCGGCATCATAAGGATCATCAGCCACCGCATGTCACAGCAGGTAAGTCCCACTACCTTCAACATGATGTCAAAGCACATGGCGATGCCGCCGTTGGTGCCGATGCGGCTGTCCTTCATGATCTCCAGCATCCGCTCCTTCGTCCTCGCCGAATAAATCCCGTCCGCCGTGTCCGAAAGCCCGTCCAGATGAAAGGCTCCCGTCACGAAGAAGTTGGCCAGCAGCGCAAAGATGATGCCGTAGATCTCCGGCAGGATCAGGCAGACCAGCAGGTAGACCGCCATATCGATCAGGCCGATGATCAGCCCCACCACCGGGTAGTAGAGGAAGCCCTTATGCATATCCTCATCTTTGACCTCTCCCAGATCCACATTGACCGGAATCCGCGTCATGAATCCGAGCGTCAGCAAAAATCGTTTTATCTGTGTTTTCATTTATCCAGCATCTCCCGTACGTCCTCGATAATAGTATCCACGATCCCCTGCGCCGTGTACACCGCCGCCGTCCTGTCCACATGCAGTCCCGCCTTCTCCGCGGTCTTTGTGGTGACCGGACCGATGCTGATGTACCTGGCCGGTACATTTTCCAGGTCATCCGCCATGGATACAAACGCCCGCACCGCGCTGGAGCTGGCAAATGTAACATAATCCACCGTCGGGATCAGCCTGGACAGCTCATCGGCCTTGCGCGTATCGACCACCGTGTGATAGAGAGACACGCAGGTATGCGCGATGCCCGCCGCCTCCAGAGCCTCCGGCAGCACTGCGTTGGCTTCCTCCGCCCGAAGCAGGAGCACTCTGTCTTCCGGCTTCATGTGCGGCACCATGGCCGCCGCCATATCTTTTGACGAATACGCCGTCGGGATCAGCTCGCTGTAAATGCCGTGGCTCTCCAGCGCCTTCTTCGTCCCGTCGCCGATGACCGCGAAATGCACTCCCTGAAAATCACGGATATCTTTTCGCATCATTTTTAATCTTTCAAAGAAACATTCCACACCGTTGGCGCTGGTCAGCACGATCCAGGTGTAGCTGTCAATCTCTTCCATCGCCTGCGCAAACGCCGGCGTCTCCATCGGTTCCGTCCGGATGAGACTGAAAGAGATGGCTTCCGCTCCCTCTTCTTTTAAGAGCGGAGATAACCGCTCCACCATGGAACGGCTGCCCGTCACCAGCACCCGTTTTCCGGACAGCGGCCTGCCGCCATACCAGGAAAGTTCCTCCGCAAGACGGACCACATCGCCCACCACAGTGATCGCCGGGGTTTTGATGCCCTCCCGTTTCACCACATCCACGATGGTCGAGAGCGTTCCCACCGCCATCTTCTGTCTTGCAGTCGTTCCCTCCTGCAGCACGCCCGCCGGCGTCTCCGGGTCTTTGCCGTTCTCGATGAGACTCTGTACGATATTCGGCAGGTTTTTCAGTCCCATGAGGAAGATCAGCGTTCCCTCTTCTCTGGCCAGCGTGCCGTAATCAAGCACTGTGGCGCCATTTTTATGACTGCCCTCATGCCCGGTGATCACGTGGAAAGAAGAAGCGTAATCCCGGTGCGTCACCGGAATCCCGCAGTAAGCCGGCACCGAATACGAGGAGGAGACTCCCGGCACGACCACAAAATCCACGCCTGCCGCCCGGAGTTCCTGTCCTTCCTCGCCGCCGCGCCCGAAAATGTACGGATCGCCGCCTTTTAACCGGACTACATTTTTTCCTTCCTTTGCCAGATCGATCAGAAGCTGATTGGTCTCATACTGTTTCTTAAAATGATGGGAAGAACGCTTGCCCGCAAAGATGAGTTCCGCGTCGTCCCGCACCTCATTGAGCAGAGAGCTGGACGCCAGACTGTCATACACGACAACGTCCGCTTCCCGGAGAACCTGCAGCGCCTTCCGCGTGATCAGGTCTTCATCTCCCGGGCCGGCGCCCACCAGATACACGATTCCTTTATTTACCTCCCGCGCGATATCTCTTCCAAGCCGCGCGGCCACTCTCTGCGCCGCATCCACTGTACCGATACCTCTGCCGGTCTCATCAACCTGCCCGCTCATTTCCTGTGCCGCATCCGCTTCCAGATGCGCCCGGCGCAGATGCACGCCGTCTTTTACGAACATGGCGTCCATGACAAAACGTCCGTCTTCTCTGCGGCAGTAAGCCGCCGCCGGCGCGTTACAGCTTCCGCCGATGGTCGTGAGAAAGGCCCTCTCCGCCGCCAGCTGGCAGGCTGCCTCCGCATCGTGAATGGCGGCAAGCATGTTTGCCATCTCCGCGTCGTCCGTCCGGCTCTCCACCGCCAGAATCCCCTGACCGGCCGCCGGAAGAAATGTCTCCGGCTCCAGATATTCATAATAGAATCCTTCTTCTTTTTCATATTCCAGACGCTCAATCCCGGCCGCCGCAAGGATGATGCCGTCATACCGGCCTTCCTTTAATCTGCGCAGTCTCGTCTGTACATTTCCTCTGAGCATCTTCACCTGCACCTGCGGATTCATCGCTTTGATCTGCAGCTCCCGGCGGAGGGAACTGGTTCCCACCACGCTGCCCGGCGTCAGCTCAGCAAGCTTCGTACCGTCAAGACTCACAAAAGTATCTCTGGCGTCCGCCCGGGCCAGCACCGCCCCGATGCCAAGCCCTTCCGGGAAACGCATCGGCATATCTTTGGCGCTGTGTACGGCAATGTCAATAGCGCCGGATAACAGCTCTGCCTCCAGCTCCACCGTGAACACCCCCTTGCCTCCAAAGGCAGCGAGAGAGAGGTCCAGGAGCTGGTCGCCCTTCGTGTCGATCTTCACGATCTCTATCTCCGTCTCCGGAAAAGCACGAAGCAGCGCATTTTTTACTATTTCTGTCTGAACCAGCGCCAGCAGGCTCTTTCTGGTTCCAATTCTAACAGTCTTTTTCATAAATGCCTCCGATTCATGGATACCGGCGGTTTCCGATCCCCCGTAACGGATCCCCCGCCGTGATCTTACTGCTTCCTGTCAGTCAATATTGGCAAATCCATATTTGTCCTCATATCCCCGTGGGGTGATCATCTTTCCATCCCGCACATAGGTGTTGGAATTACCGATGATCACAATCGAGAACATATCAATCGGCGCATTTTTCAGCTCACCCAGCGTGGTGATATAGGAAGACTCTTCCTCCCGGCCCGCATGGCGCACCACGCCCACCGGGGTATCCGCACTCCGGTATTTCATGAGGATATCCGCTGCCTTCTCCACATAATCCACCCGCTTTTTGCTCTTCGGATTGTAGAGACAGACGATGAAATCACCCTGTCCGGCGCAGTCCACTCTCTTCATGATGAGAGAAAACGGCGTCATCAGGTCGCTCAGACTGATGACCGCAAAATCGTGCATCAGCGGAGCGCCCAGCACCGAAGCCGCCGCGCTGGCCGCCGTCACACCCGGCACCGTCTCAATCTCCACATCCGCCTTCTTCTCATTGGCGATCTCCAGCAGGATCCCCGCCATGCCGTAGATACCGCTGTCACCGGAGCTGACCATGGCGACCGTCTTTCCCTCCGCCGCCAGATCAATCGCCATCCAGCACCGGTCCATTTCCTTCGTCATCGGCGTCGCCACATATTCCTTATCCGGGAAAAACTTCTTTAACATCTCCACATACGTGGTATATCCAGTGATGACATCCGCATTTTTTATCACATCAATGGCTTTCGCCGTCATATGTTCATAACCGCCCGGGCCAAAACCCACTGCGTATAATTTACCCATTACTTTCCTCCGTTATCTGCCGCGGCGCACCCGCCCGGCAAATTCTTTTATTATTCCGGCAGATTGTGCCCTGCCGCGGCATTTCTTTATTATTCCGGCAGATTGTGCCCTGCCGCGGCATTTCTTTATTATTCCGGCAGATTACGCCCTGCCGCGGCGTTTCTCTATATCCCCGACGGACATCCGCCCGGCGTCAGTGATTCAGGCACCGGAAAAACATCTCCAGATCTTCCGGGTCGTTATTTTCCCGCACCCAGTAAAAGAGATGGTCAAAGGCTTTCTCCACGCCCTTATGTTCCGTCACCTTCATAAAATTATCCCGCACCTTCGCCATGATCGGCAAAGACTTCTGGAAAACCATCCACTGCTCGAACTGCAGCTCGTACTCCTCCAGAATACTGGTGGCCGCCTGCGCCTCCCGCAGCTTCTTCTGATTGTTCTCCTTCGCGATGCGGGTGAAATCATCAATATTGTAATACGCCACGCCGCTCAGCGACGTCACCTTTGACTCAATATCCATCGGCACCGCCAGGTCCACAAACACCCTCGGCTTGTCGGTGCGCATACATTTGCGGAGCCGGCTGCAGGTGAGCGTATAATGCGGACTCGATGTCGCGCTGATCACCACATCCATGGCGTCTATGTAATCATACCGGTCCTCATACTCGATGGTCAGAAAATTGTTCTGCCCGTGCTTGGTGCTGATGACCTTATTGCTTCTGGTGGTCACGTACACCTCCGCCTCATCAAGAGACAGAAGATTCATCAGGACGATACCGCCGATCTTGCCGGTGGCGCCGATGATCATGACCTTCCTGCCCCGCAGGCTTCCCAGCGCTTCCTCCGCCACCTTGATGGCCAGCGTCGCCGTGGACACCGACGTCCGGGACAGGTCCGTATCGGTCTTTACCTTCTTGGCGCTGGTCACTGCCATGCGGAAAAATGTATTGAGATACACCCCGGTCGTCCCGGCGGTCCGCGCCTGTTTGTGCGCTTCCTTCACCTGCCCGAGGATCTGATCCTCCCCGATGACCATGGAATCCAGTCCCGCCGCCACCTGAAACAGATGCTGGATCGCTTTCTTGCCGTGGAAGAACAGAAGATAATTTCCGATATCCTCTTCCTCCTCCGCACCCGCGCACTGTAAAAGCACATCTTCCATAAGATTATACACAACGCCCTCGCTGGCGGACTCCGAATAAACGTACATTTCCGTCCGGTTGCAGGTGGACAGCACCACACACTCGGAAACTTCCAGATAACTGGTCATCTTCCGCATCATTTCCTCCTGCTGCTCCTTCGTAAAAGCAAACATTTCCCGAACGTGCAGAGGCGCGATCTTATGGCTGATACTGATTATCTGAATACCCATTTTTTCCTCCGTCTGACGCACACTGCTGCGTCAATCGCGGCAGATCGGAAAATCTGCCTTTTATTCTTTCGCTTTCCTGAACTCATGTGTAAATGTTTTATCATACAGTTTGGACAGCTCATACTCATCCCCGAGGAAGTCACCCACCACGGTGAGCGCCGTCTTGGTGATACCGGCCTCCTTCACCTTCTGCGCGATATTGGTGAGGTTGCCGATGACGATCTTCTGATCTTCCCAGGACGCCTTGTAGACAACCGCCACCGGCGTATCCTCCCGGTACTCTTCCCGCAGCGTCTCCGCCAGCTTGTCGATCATGCCGACACTCAGGAAAATGATCATCGTGGCATTATGTTTCGCCAGATCGCGAAGCTTCTCCTTCGGCGGCATCGGCGTCCTGCCCTCCATCCTCGTGAGGATGACCGTCTGAGATACGCCCGGAAGCGTATACTCTTTCCGAAGCGCCGCCGCTGTCGCAAGAAATGAGCTGACGCCCGGGATCACTTCATACTCGATGCCCAGCCTCTCCAGCGCATCCATCTGCTCCCGGTGCGCCCCGAAGATCGCCGGGTCCCCGGTATGCACCCGCGCCACGTCCAGTCCCTTCGCGTCGGCGTCTTTCATCACATCAATAACCTCTTCCAGCGTCATGGTCGCGCTGTTATAAATCTTCGCGCCCTCCTTCGCGCCCGCAAGAACCTCCTTATTGACCAGGGAACCCGCATAGATGATGACATCCGCCGCATCGATCAGTCTCTTTCCCTTTAACGTCAGTAACTCCGGATCCCCAGGACCGGCTCCTATAAAATGTACCATTTTCTGTGTTCTCCTTTTCTATTACAGGTATTTTTCTTCTTACTCTGCCAGCAGCACGTCGATCGTCTTCTGAATATCTTCGTCGGAGTGCGCGCCGGAGATAAACATCGCCTCAAACTGAGACGGCGCCACGTAGATGCCGTGATTCAGCATGTAGTTAAAGTAATCGGCGTAAGCCTTCGTGTCAGAAGAAAGCGCACCGGCATAATCTCTTACATTTTCATCGGTAAAGAACGCGCACATGAGCGAACCGATCTGATTGATGTGCATTTTCAGTCCGAACTTCTCCGCCCTCGCTCTGTAGGCGTCCGCCAGCTTCTTCGTGTTGGCCTCGATCCTGTCATAGATGGACGGGTTATCCCGCAGAAGATCCAGCGTCTTGATACCGGCTGTCGTCGCGATCGGATTACCGGACAACGTACCCGCCTGATAGACCTTTCCGGTCGGCGCCACCTTCTGCATGATCTCTCTCCTGCCGCCGTACACTGCCATCGGCATACCACCGCCGACGATCTTGCCGAGCGTCGTCATGTCCGGCTTCACGCCAAACCACTGCTGCGCGCCGCCAATCCCCAGACGGAATCCCGTAATGACCTCGTCAAAGATCAGCACCGTGCCGTTCTCCTCCGTGATCTCCCGCAGAAACGGCAGAAAATCATCATCCGGCAGCACAACACCCATGTTGGCAGCGACCGGTTCCACAATGAGCGCGGCGATCTGGTCCTTATTGTTCTCAAACAGCTCCCGCACAGAATCCTTATCATTGTACAACGCCACCAGCGTCTGCTGCGCGAAGGACGCCGGCACACCGGCGCTGTCCGGCACAGACTGCGTCAGCGCCGCCGAACCGGCCTGCACTAAAAGACCGTCAGAATGTCCGTGATAACAGCCCTTAAACTTGATGATCTTATCTCTTCCCGTGTACCCTCTCGCCGCACGGATGGCGCTCATCGTCGCCTCTGTGCCGGAGTTGACCATACGCATCATCTCCATGGACGGGATCAGCTCCCGGATCATGGCAGCCAATGTATTCTCCTTCCCCGTCGGCGCGCCAAAAGTCAGACCGTCATAGCAGGCCTTCACCACCGCCTCGATCACTTCCGGGTACGCATGTCCCAGGATACCCGGTCCCCAGGAGCACACATAATCTATATACTGATTGCCATCGACGTCGTAAACATACGCTCCCTTCGCGTGGTCGATGAATAACGGGTTGCGCCCCACCGCACCAAACGCACGCACCGGAGAGTTCACACCGCCCGGCATTAAATCCAACGCGATCTTATAAAGTTCCTCTGACTTTGCTGTGTTCATCATGCAACCTCCTTCTCTCTGTATCGCTGCTGTATGTATCGCTGCCGCCGGCTCATCTCCTGTCCACCGCCGACAAATACTCTGCAAAACATCTGTTTACTATAAAACACTTTTAGTAGTATACCATGAAATCTTTTCCGACTAAAGGTAGTTTTTGATTTTGGCAGTCAAAAAAGTATCTTTCCAGTGCAAAAAATTTTGTTCTTCTCTTTTTTTCTAATATTTTTAACAAAAATACCCGCATATTTTATATCAAATGACTGTTTTTCACACATTTTCTTCGAAATCTCCCTATCCCCCAAGACAGAAAAATGCACGTTCTCCGCACGGCGCTTGACACCCGCTTCTCTTCCATATATGATGGTAGAAGAAAGGAAAAGAATTATGGAGTTACGTCAGATTCAGTATTTCATACAGCTTTATCAGGATTTAAATATTACGAGAGCCAGCAAACATCTGTACATATCCCAGCAGGGCTTAAGTAAATCTGTCAGCCGCCTGGAGGAGGAGCTGGGGTTCCCTCTGTTCGAGCGCCGCACTTCCGGCGTCATCCCCACCAGAGAAGCCGACATCCTGTTCCGGCATTGCAGCAAAATAGCAAATGCCTACCACGAACTGCAGCTTGCCATCGATAATCTCCGCCAGAACCGGGTGCTGAAGATCGCCGCCTACCACGGTTTTGCCCTGTCAAACAGCAAGGACCTGCTCTCCGGCTACCGCAGTCTGTACCCGCAGTCTGAGATCCGCTATCAGGAAAAATGGAATCATGATCTGCCGGAACATCTGCTCTGCCAGCAGGCTGACCTCGCTTTCATGCGGGGACCGCTCCCCCGCACACTGACTTCCGTTCATTTGCTGTACCGGGAACCGGCCTATCTGATCATGGACAGCCGCCATCCGCTGGCCTCCCGCCGAAGCGTTCTGCTGCGGGAACTCCACAATCAGAATCTGCTGTTCCTCGACGACATGAACGAGGTCAACGAAACCATCCGCAAACAGACCTCCCGTCAGGGCGCGGTCTGTCGGTCGCAGAGCATCGCAGGCATCAACGAATTCCTGCACACCCTTTACGGCTCCCAGCTCATCGGCATCGGCTCCCGGCGCATGTACCAGTACCACCAGTTTCCGGAGATCCACTTTGTGCCATTCGCTCCCGGCGAATACGAAAAATATCCGGAACTGATGCTGGAGACCCATCTGGCGATTCCTTCCGGCATGACGCCGGACGCCGTCACCCAACAGTTCATCGACTACATTGTGCAAAAAACACAACCGGAAGAACCGAATCCATGATTCTCATGATCCAACAAGAGATTTTATCAATAAAAAACAGGAGGAACCTCTCACATGTCAACCGCATACTTCTACCTGACCGGAGAAGGCGAACAGCTTGCCCGCAAGCTGGCCGCCTCTCACCCCGGCGACCTCTACGACAAAGAAAACTTTAAAACAAACCTGCAGGAAGCCTTTCACCGCTACGACTACCTGGTCTGCATCATGGCGACCGGCATCGTCGTCCGCATCCTCGCCCCTCTGCTCGTCCACAAAACGAGCGACCCCGGAGTCGTTGTCCTCGACCAGCGCGGTCAGTACGCCATCAGCCTGCTGTCCGGTCACCTGGGCGGCGCCAACGATCTGGCAAGGGAAATGGCTTCCCTCTCCGGCGGCGAAGCCGTCATCACCACCGCCACCGACGTGGCCGGCGAACTGTCCTTCGACACCTTCGCCAAAAAACACAACATGGCCATCGAAAACATCCGGGAGCTCAAACACATCAGCGGCGCCCTCCTCGCCGGACAAAAAATCCGCGTCATCACAGACAAACATTACCCGGATCTTATCAGCGACGCAGCGGCCGAAGCCGCCGGACATAGTTCCGCATCTTCCAACGCCGCCGGGAAAATACAAATCCTAACCGTTCAGGAGGCGCAAGAGCTTCTGGAAGAAAACCATTTCTCCAAGGAAGCGTCGCAGCCACAGACAAACCAAAGGGCAGCCGGAGACAGCAGTCCCGCAGGCAGCGCCCAGCGCCCGACGGTAGTCATCGACGAAGGCTTCACCTTCCCGGCGGCCCCGGACTTCCCTGTGCTTTACCTGCGCCCGCGCACCATCTGCGCCGGCATCGGCTGCAAACGGAACATGGACGCAGCATCCATCGAGGAAGCCCTTCTTACCACATTAAAAAAAGAGGGCTTAAACCCTCTCTCTCTTAAATGTATCAGCACCATCCCGCTGAAAGCAGACGAACCCGGCATCCAAACCACCGCAGACCACCTGAACGTCCCGGTGACCATCATCTCCACCGCCGACATCGAAGCACTGGACGTCCTCGCACTCGGCATCCAGCCATCCGAATTCGTCGCAGAACAGACCGGCGTCCTCTCCGTCTCCACCGCCAGCGCCTACCTGGCGTCCGGACGCGGACGCATCCTGCGGGATAAGGAGAAATTCAAAGGAATCACTGTGGCACTGTGCCAGAGCGACGGGGAATAAAATGGGGAGACGAAACGTCTCCCCTGAAGATTTTGTAATCAATTTCATCCATGATTTTTGCCCATTCCTCATCTGGTTTTGCAATAAGTCTTGCGTTCATTCTGGAAAATCACTGACCACCGGGCTCTGAAACACCTGAAATGGATCAATGTCTATACATCTGCTCTCATCTCTATCTCCGGAAAGATCCCATGCAATCGAATTATTTAATACCGTTAATTTTTCCCGGAAAGTATTTTCATCCTCCAAAACCTTAAAAACCCCACCGCGCTTTATAATCGGCTTCATATCATAAAGCCTCACCTGACCATCATTCATATAAGCATAAACAGTAAAATTGTCCCCGGCTACAGCCTGAAAAACTTCAGGAAAAAAATCTAAATTATTGTCTTTCATAAACAATCACCCCTCATTTACTATATTAATGGGTTTATTCTGTTTAATGGTTTGTTCTCCTTCGCCAACTCCCAATTTTGCATAAGCTCATCCTTATGAATCTCAGCCCATGCAAGAACAAACTTTAATTGTCTTTTGGGAAGTCCTCCCTTGATTATAACACCTTCATCAATATCAAAAATCGCTTTATATTTTCCATTATTAGTTCTTGTCAAGCTTTTATTTCCAACAAAAACAACTCTCCTAAAAATTTTAATAAAACTTATATGCCTTTATTTATAAAACAAGAAGTTATCCAGCAGGCGTCGCCTCTCTTGCATCTCTTTTAACCCTAAGGGTGCGTGGTTGCAACGAAATTTACCACCTCGAATAACTTCTTATCTATTATATTTCAAGGCTTTTCAGCACTCACCTCTCCATCTCTCCCAGCACGTCCTCGAACCGCAGTGGCCCGCCGAATAAGTCCAGTGCGCTTCCAATGGTCACGTCTACTCTGCCGCGGCCCAGTTCTTTGAGCCGGCGCAGGTCTTCCATGGAGCCCACACCGCCGGCGTAGGTTACCGGAATGCCGTCCCAGCGGCCCAGAAGGGCTGCGATATCTTCCTCGATGCCGTTGGATTTTCCTTCCACGTCCACGGCATGAATCAGAAACTCGTCGCAGTAGCCGGACAGTTCCTCAAGCACCGCCTCGGTGAGTTTCACATCGGTAAACTTCTGCCATCGGTCTGTGACTATATAATATGCTCCATCCTTTCGCCGACAGCTCAAATCAAGAACCAGCCGTTCCCTGCCTGTCACTTTCACCATCTTTTTCAAATTATCGTAATTAATCTTTCCATCTTTAAACACAAAAGAAGTCACGATCACATGAGACGCTCCCTTATCCAAAAAAAACGCCGCGTTCTCATCATTCATGCCGCCGCCGATCTGCAGGCCGCCCGGGTACGCAGCGAGCGCCAGACACGCCTGCCGGACATCCTCCTCATAATATGGGCTTCCTGCCGGATTCAGCAAAATGATATGTCCTCCGGTCAACCCGGCATCTCTGTACAGAGCGGCATAATAATCGCCATTCTTCTCCGAGACAAAATTATCTTCAGCAAAATCCCCCTTGTCAACAAGACTGCCGCCTATAATCTGTTTTACTTTTCCGTTATGAATATCTATACATGGTCTGAATCTCATAATGCTACCGTCGCTTTCTTATTAATTTTATTATTCCTCGGAATCCTCTTCTTTTTCCTTCAGCCACAGCTCAATTTGCCGCTCCGGAACCTGTGTGGATTTAGAGATGTATTCTATATCCTCGCCATTTTTGTACATAATAACTGCTACCCGCTTAAGCGCATCTAATTCTCCCAATTCTTTTCCTTGCTTGATTCCCAATTCTTTTCCTTTTTCTATTCCTTTCTCAATTCCTCTTTTCTCTATCGCCTGACTTAAATTACACATTAGCTCCAACTCCTCTCCAAATTCTTTTCCCGCCGGGATGGCAAAACTCTTCTCTAACTCCTGGATCTTATCTTCTTTTGATCGACTCAGTGAGAACAGCGTAGACAACATCCGGATTAATATGTTCTTTGAATTTTCTGTGCTCTCTCCCCTCATCCGGATGATCACTGACTCCAGGATATCGTACCGTGGATTTCCTTTGTACTCGCCGTAAACCTGCTCCGGCCCGATCTTGTATGCAGTGATGGTATCTGCGTATTTCGCCGGGCTGTCCGCACAGATCCAGATCGAGTACACCTTTTTGATACCATCATAATCTTTACCGGTAAATTCTGTGTTATATTGTCTGGATAGTTCTCTGGCGCAGTAGAATAATGACCGTGTGACGATATCATATCCCGGATGATATTTATTCTGAAGCTCCACGTCAATGTAAAGCTTCACCTGGATCTTTGTATCCAGATTCTTTACGTAAGCAAAAAAGGATACATCATAATAGATTGTCCCTTCGTTCTGCACAGTATCTTCGGTATTCAGCCCGATGATGTTTTCCTGCCGGGACGTATTGGGCAGGACGCTCTCCTCACCGACCTGCGTGCCCTCTATACAGTTTATTATATCAGTTATCTCCCTGTTTTTAAATTCTTTCGTAACATATTTGAGGATATATGCCAAAACATACCGGTTGGATAAAATGGCTTTGGCATTCGCGTCATAGGTTATCTTTGTGTTATCTTTTCCTGCCGCGTATATGGCTCCTGTCGTACTCGTCTGCATCGCTGCATCCTCCTCCTTTATTCTATCATTACTCTCCGCTGCATATAAAGCCTTCCTGCCACATTGTATCACAGGAACCGCCTGTTTTTTCCAATCTCGGATAGAAAGCATCCCGTTTCTGATAAGCGGTTAAGGGGGGAGGGTATATTAAAAATCCGGCGGTCAGAGAACCGCCGGAAAATTTATGTTTTTCGATATTTGTTTTTTATTTTTGCTGCCCGTTTGCGGGTCAGGCTAAAGAATAGATCCAGATGGAGCATCATGCATCATCCGTTGGTGCGTCTTCTCCTGCGCACTATGACCACGCCGCCAACAATCACTGCCGCTGCCAGAAGTCCTGCGTACAGGAAGATCTGGTTGTCGTCTCCTGTCCTTGCGGAGCCGGAGCTCCGGCCTGTGCCGCTGCTGGTGCCGCCGTCCCGGCTGTTACTTCCATCGTTGCTGTTGTTGTCGTTTGCGTTGCTGCGGCTGTTATCGTTGCCGGTACCCGGGTCATTCGACGCCTGGGTGGATGGCTCTTCCTGGTAATAGCCGTCGGCCGCGCCGAGGGTATTGGTGATGTTCACTGTGCCTGTGGTCTGCCCCAGGGACAGGGCCACATTTCCCTCCCCGGTCACTTCGTAGAGAAAGGTGCTGTCCTGGCTCACCGGGACGCCCTGCTCGTTGGTCTCGCGCACCGCGTAGGTGATGGCTTCCGTGCCGTCCGTGCCGCCCAGCGGCACTTCCACGGTCACAGCCGCATTGTTATTGAGCTTCACGATCTCCACCGGGGTCGTGCTTACAGTTCCCTGCGCGTCCACCGGGAAAACGCCTGCATAGAAGACGTCATCCGAAGCGACCATCTGGCCGTTGTCCATGACGCTCTTTGTGATGGTGATCTCCCCGGTATAGTAATAGCCGTCCGGCAGTCCGTCCCCGTAGACGTTGGTGATGGTCGCCGTGCCAAGCGAACAGGAACGTGAGCCATCTGCCGCTTTTCCTCATCCTCTGCATTATCCCTTTCATGATACCCTCCTTTTCTGTTCCCGGCGGGACTGCCAGCCCCTGCCGTCTATCCTCTCTTTTTCTCCTTCTTTCTGGCCAGGGCCCGGATCCCCGCGATCGCCAGGGCCGTCACGGCCACGCCGCCCAGCAGGAAGAACATGTAGTAATCCTGCAGCAGCCCGCTGACGGTCTCCGCCGGGGTCTCCGGCCTCTCCTCTTCCCCATTATACTCTGTCCGCACGCCCCGCACAAGGAGCCGGTGCGTATTGACCCCGTACGGGGTGCAGGTAAATAAGGTCACATAATCTTTCCCCTCTTCGATGGCCAGGGCTTCCGTGAGCGCCTCCGTGTCATCCTTATCGACCATCGGCAGGATCTGGTCCACCTCATAGGCCAGCGTCTCATCCAGGATGTGGAGATAGAACACATCCCCCTCGGCCATCTGGTCCAGGTCCGTAAAGAGCTTCGCGCTCGGCAGGCCCCGGTGGGCCGCCAGCACGGTGTGGTTCCCCTCCCCGCCGACGGGGAGCTTCGTCCCCTCGATATGGCCGACCCCGGTCTGTAAGACCTCGTCGGACGTGCCATGGTAGATGGCCAGCACCCCGAACCCCACGAGGAACAACAGGGCGAACAGGACCGTAAAAACTCTTCTTCTCATGCCTACTTCCTTCTGTCAGGGAACCCTGTCCAGGCGGCTTGCTTCACGGCATCTCTGTGCCTGCACCGTCTCTGTATCATGGCTCCCTGCCCTGTCCTCCGTCACTTTCCCTGCCTGTTTCCTTTGCCGCATGTCGTCTTCTCCGGCGCTTTCTCATGCGTTCCGGATGCTTCTGTAAGTACCGGTCGCGGAGCACCAGGACACCGATGAACGCCCCGGTCAGCGCCAGCCCCACAACGACCCAGAAAATGTAATTGGTATGGAGGCTGTTCCCAAAAAGGGAATCCGACGCTTCCTCCGCCACCTCTTCCGGCACGTACGGCACCCGGTGTCCCCGCACCAGAAGCCGCTGGGTGTTGACCCCATATGGGGTACAGGTAAGCAGCGTCACCAGGTCCTCGCCCTCCACCACAGAGAGCAGCTCGGTCTCATCGGGCTCCACCACATTTATGGCATCCACCTCATAAGCTAAGGTATCATCTAAAATGTGCAGGAGAAAATGGTCTCCCTCCTCCAGCTTGTCCAGGTCTGTAAACAATGTGGCGCTCGGCAGGCCCCGGTGCGCGGAGATGACCGCGTGGGTGCTCTCGCCGCCAACCGGCAGGGAACTTCCCTCCAGATGCCCCGCCCCGATCTGCAAGACCTCCTCATCGGTGGTATGGTAGATGGGCAGTTCCACATCGATCTTCGGGATCTCCACAATCCCCATGACCTCATCCCCGTTGATGTTCAGACAGGCCATGTACGCCTCATCCCGGTCCGACGCCTCCGCCACCGCGAAGGAATCCGGCAGGATCATCGGCATCAGATTATCATTATACGCCTTCGCCGCCGCCCATTCCGCCTCGTAATCGATCTGTCCGGCGGCCTCCTTCTCAGCCACCCCTTCCTCATAGCTGCTCATCAATCGACTCTGGCGGTAACTGTTCCACTGATTGGCAACAAAGGGATACAGCAATACGGACAACCCGGCTAAAAATAAGACTGCGATTACTATGATGTTTAATTTCTTTCTCATCCGACCTCTCCTTATTGTTGTAATCTTTTATAGACGCTTTCCTGAGGAAGTCTTCTCCGCAGGAAAACGATCCTTTGTATGCGTCCTCCGACTCCACCTCTCACAGCCGCCCACCTGTCTTCCTATCCCCTTGTCTTTCCGGCGGCTGTCCTCACAGTCGTCGTCGGACGATACAAACCGGCTCGTTTCCCCCGAATATTGGTTTCTGGCAGGAAAGCTGGCTATGGGGCACGTTGGTATTTCTAGCGAACTATATTGTTCCTATATAAATCTTTTAGCTATAAAATTTTCCGTCAGAAAACGGCCCCACAGGAAAATAATCCTTTGCATGTGTCTTCCGATTCCACTTCTCACAGCCGGTTCCCCGTTATCCTATTCGTATCCTCTTCCCCTTTCCGGCGGCTGTCCTCACAGTCGTCGTCGGACGATACAAAATGCTCTGTTTTCCCCGAATATTAGGTTCTGGCAGGAAAGCTGGCTATGGGGCACGTTGGTATTTGAGTGAACTGGTGGTGTTTCTTCTATATATAATATAGAGTTTTTTGTCCTTTTCTTAGGATAAGCCGAGGTGGGAGTTCCACCCCGGCTTGTGGTTATCTGGCGGCTATGCCGCCTCTCTTATGTACTTTGTCTGGCTCCCTTCCTGCTAGGCTGTCCCACGGGAAGAGGGGCAGTTCTTTTGTAAGACTTATGGATTAGTAAATATATCACTCCGTCCGATTAGTTAGCTTTCTTGCGTGTTGCGAAGAAGAGACCTGCTGCGGAGATCATGATCACACAACCAGCGATGGTGAAGAGGGTGGTACCCATGCCACCGGTGGATGGAAGGGCGGAAAGTTTTGTATTGTTAATAGTAAGAGACGGATTATTTACTCTCTGACCATAGTCAACTGTTACTTTCTTCTCTCCATCTACATAAACATCATAAGTTTTAGTTTCTTCATTAAAATTCCTAAATGTAATTGTATAAACTTTAGAATTAATCGAATATCCTTCTGGAGCAGCAGTTTCTGTCAGGATATTTCTTTCACTGTGTATTGGATTTTTTCTCCTGTCCCCGTGTCCTAATAAGGAACGTCTTCAAATGTTCCCTTCCAGCTTGTATCACTGCTAATACCCTCTTCTTCTACAGGATCAGTTTCGCCTTCTTTATATAATCCTACCTTAACTGGCCTTTTGTCCGTTTCTTGGACAGATTCATCCCATATTTTTTCAACAGGGATATCTATTTGATTAACTTTATCATTTTGCACAATTATGGTTTTTGTTTCGTTATATGTCCCGGCCCAGAACAAGGAACGTGCACTGTTATTTAAAAATTTTAAGCCAACACTTTGATTTTCCTCATTATATGTAAAAGAGATGACATTATTAAACGTATATGTCCCATATCCATATTCTATGGTATCTATATCACCTATTCCGCTTAACTCTGTTTTTTCAATAGCATCAGCAATATCCGATTGTTCTTCACTAGGAATTTGCACGGCAGTCCATATATAATGGGTATTCCCCTTTTTTATCACAATAACGCCATTTCCTCCCAATTGAAAAGTATCAGTACTATCCGGCGCATATTTATTAAAATCTTCATTAATTACATATGATGAGTCTGTACTATATGACGCATTAAATCCCGGTACTGCACTCTCTTCAACGGTATAATCCACACTTCCAGGCAAATCAGACCATGTATGCTTCCATTGATTATCAGCATTCAGTTCTATTGGATTAGTAACACCGTTGCCTGATGGAACTGTTCCTCCATCTCCTTTTAATGTTACTGTTACTGGTACTTTCTGATTATCTGTAACGTCATTCCCCCACTTTTTTTCTACCTTAACAGTTGTAGTTCCCCCACCAGTTGTTCTCTTTTGATTGGGAATCATCTGTATGTTCTGCCCTGTATTCTTATTGGATATCTCACCCTCCATGATTATATTTGTACTTGTGGAAGAATCACTCTCCGTTATCTTTACTGTATATATTGTGTCATCTGCAATATATCCCCATGGTGCTGCTATCTCTTGTAAGTAGTATGTTTTTTCATCCAACCCACTGATATCAAAGACAACCTTTCCATCCGCTCCTGATTCTGCTGTTGCAATCGGCTCTGTATCATCTGTAATACTCTCTGTGTCATACAATCCAAATACAGCTCCCTCGAGAGGTTGATTGCCATCGTCTACTTTATTAAACTCCAGCGTTCCTTCCCGGTTAACCACTAGCAGATTAAACTTAATCTCGCAATTGGAGTCATTACCGCCTCGTTCCAGGTAATACATTGTGAGAGTGTGGGTTCCTTCCTCAAGATTATTTAAGAAACTAATATCCGGTTTACTACCCGCTGTCCCCTCTACAGGAGTTGCCTCTTCAGTGACGGTAGTATCCCCACTTTCATAAGTAACTTCATCGTACGTTACACTCTTATCCTTAAAATTAATAGTTGGTCCTATGTCAAGATTTAGCGCAAGTTAAAATGAGAAATTTATCCTCATCTT
>DSLMC04103__coassemble_483_pt1 | contig 31138 bp, 27 predicted proteins | sample DSLMC04103__metabat2_low_PE_013 | metagenome-assembled genome bin DSLMC04103 | reverse complement strand
AGAAATTCTGAAGAAAATAATGAAATAACAATAAAGTTGCGGAAAAAATAGTGTATAAAAATTAAAAAAATAAAGTTTTTCTGCATATAAATGAACTTTTGATAATAAAGATGGGGATTGGAAGAGGAAATGGACGGCCGTACAGGTTTGTTTTCGATAAGAATACGAAAGAAATAGATTTGACAGTTTTATGAAAGTAAATCGTGAAAAAAATGTGAAATCAGCAGATTGTTCACAAAATTATCTCAAATGACTCATAGTATGTACGAAGTAAAATCACCGCAGGCCGACGGGGCTTCCTGTCAGAGGGAGATATCGAAGAGGCGCTGCGGAAAAATAATGGAGGCTGATTATGATTGAAGTGACGAATCTCGTAAAAGATTATGGAAATCATCATGCTGTAAAGGGAATCAGCTTTACAGTCGGAGAGGGACAGATCGTCGGACTTCTCGGTCCAAACGGCGCGGGGAAGTCCACGACCATGAACATCATGACCGGATATATTTCTTCCACATCCGGCACGGTAAAGATCGGGGGATACGATATTCTGGAGCAGCCCTTACAGGCAAAGAAACGTATCGGTTATCTGCCGGAGATCCCTCCGCTTTATGAGGAGATGACGGTGGAGGAGTATCTGGACTTTGTCTGCAGTCTGAAGGGAATCCGGAAGAAGAAAGACAGGAAGGAAAACATTGATGAGGTATCGGAAGCGGTAAAGATCTCTGATGTGAAGGGGCGTCTCATACGAAATCTGTCCAAAGGATATAAACAGAGAGTGGGGCTTGCCCAGGCGCTGATCGGTAATCCGCCGCTGCTCATTCTCGATGAGCCGACAGTGGGACTTGACCCGAATCAGATCATAGAGATCCGCGCGCTCATTAAGAAACTGGGAGAAAAACATACGATCATTTTAAGTTCTCACATCCTGTCGGAAGTCAATGCCATCTGTGATTATGTGCTGATCATCGACCAGGGAAAACTGGTGGCGGAGGATACGCCGGAACATCTGTCAGAGCATTTTGCGGATAAGAACCGGATCTTGCTTTCTGTCAAGGGAGAGCGGGAGCAGATCGAGGAAGCGCTGGAGGCGTCCGAATACATTGCGTCCTATGAAGTGACGGGAGAGTACGACGGCGTCCTCGATGTGACTGCGGAGACAGAAGGTACGGAAGATATCCGTGACGCTCTGTTTTTTGAGTTCGCAGATAAAAAACTGCCGATCGTCAAGATGGAGATGGAGACACTCAGTCTTGAGGAAGTCTTCCTGAAATTAACCGGCAGGGAAGGAGAGGAAGAAGAATCATGAGAGCAATCTATAAAAAAGAAATGAGATCATATTTTCACTCATTATCCGCCTATTTATTTCTGGCGTTGTTTCTCGCCATTTCCGGCGTGTATTTTTCTGTGATATGCATGTCCTATGGATACACGGATTACGCGGCGAATATTTACCCGAATATCACGATCATTTTTATTATCATCGTGCCGATCCTAACCATGCGGCTCATGGCGGAGGAGCGCAGGCAGAAGACGGACCAGCTTCTTCTCACCGTCCCGGTGCGGGTGACGGGCATCATTCTCGGAAAATATTTCGCGGTGCTCACCCTGCTGCTCGCGGCAGTCATCATTACATTTTTGCAGGCGGCGGTGTTGAGCCTGTACGGGGATGTGAGCTGGATCACCGTGCTCACCGGCGGTCTTGGCTATTTTCTCGTGGGAGCGAGTCTCCTCGCCATCGGACTGTTCATTTCGTCCATCACGGAAAGTCAGATGATCGCGGCCGGTATTTCTTTCGGCGTGGTTCTGCTCTGCATGCTTCTGCCGAATCTTTCTGACATCGTGCCGGGAAGAGCAAGATACACTTACATTGTCTGCGGCGCAGTCGTTTTACTGCTGGCCTGGTTTTTCCTGGAACAGACGAAGAGCATCCGGGTGGGAGCGCTCGTGGCAGTGATCGGGGCGGCTGTCCTGGGAGTTTGCGCCTGGCAGAAACCGGAGATTTTTGATAACGGACTTTCAAAGATCATCGACTGGTTTTCCATCATGGCCCGGTTCAATGATTTCTGTTCCGGCATTCTGAACGCTTCTTCTGTTGTGTATTATCTGTCGTTTATCGCGGTATTTCTTTTCCTGTCTGTTCAGACAATGGAAAAACGCAGATGGAATTAGGAGGTGGCAGACAGGATATGAATAAGAAATTTTGGAAAAAAGATCTGAAGAAAAAGAATACGGAAACAGAAAGAATGCCTGCAGAAGAAAAGGCAGAGAGCAGAGATAAAAAGAAAATGAGCGGAAAGCAGATGTTTAAAAACCGGCATTTTAAGAAAGGGTTGTTTTCCGCGGTGGCCGTTGCCCTTGTGCTGATCCTTGCCGTGGGCGCCAACGCGCTGATCACCTGGAAGGATTTCAGCGTCGATGTGACGGCCAATCAGCTGTACTCTCTGTCTGATCAGACAAAAAGTATCGTAAAGGCGCTCGATAAGGATGTCACTTTCTATGTCATCAATGCGGAGTCTGATGTCAATGGCGCCTATGAACAGATTTTTAATGAATATAAGAAGTTATCTTCGAAGATCCACATTGAATATAAAGACCCGGAGCTGTATCCGAACTTTACGAAAGATTATGTGGATGATTCGGAGGAAGTCAGCAATGACAGCGTCATCGTGGTCTGCGGTGACAAGAACCGGTATGTTTCCTCGAATGACTTTATCAGCTACAGCTATGACAGCAGTTATTCCTATTCCGCAGATGAACTGCAGGTGGAAAAGCTGCTCACCGAAGCCATTAATTATGTAACTTCTGCGGAGACGCCGGTCGTATATACGTTGAGCGGCCACTCGGAGAAAGATCTCTCCACGGACATTGTCAGCAGCTTTGAGGGGGACAATTACGCGGTCGAGTCCTTAAATCTGCTTTCTGCCGGCGCTGTGCCGGCAGACTGTGAGATCCTTCTGATCAACGGTGCGCAGACCGATATCACAGAGGAGGAAAAGGCGCAGATTGAAACGTATATGCAAAACGGCGGCAAGCTGTATGTGTTCCTGGACGCCAGCGTGGATGACCTGCCGCAGCTTTATGCACTGCTTGAAGAATACAATATCGGCGTGGAGCCGAGAGTTGTAGTGGAAACGGACAGCAACATGTATACCCAGTATCCGATCTATCTGCTTCCGGAGATCGAGTACTCCGAGGTGACCGATGCCCAGTATGACAGCAATGTTTATATTCTGGCTCCGAGCGCTAAAGGTCTTAAAGACGTCACGCCGCAGGAGGAAGAAGAGACAGCGGATGGCGCGGAAGAAAGAACCGACGCCGCAGACAGCAGTGACGAAGAAGAGGAAACGTACACAGTGACCTCCCTCCTTGCCACCAGCGACGAAGCCTACTCGAAGGTGGACACCGAAAGTTCCACCATCGAGAAAGAAGATGGCGATATCGACGGGCCGTTCTCCATCGCCATGGCGGCTTCCGATGATACGGGAGGCCGGGTGATCGTGACCGGATGCAGCAATATGCTGGAGACCTCCATTGACTATGCGGTCGGCGGCGCCAACACGGATTTTGTCTTAAACGGAATCAACTATTTAAGTCAGCAGGAAAGTAAAATTTCCATCCGTGCCAAAGATCTGTCTGTAGATACTGCCATCGTTCCGGCATTCAGCCAGAAAGTGACGCTGGTCGGCTGCGTGTTCGTACTGCCTGTCCTGCTCCTTGCTGCCGGTATTGTTATGGCAATACACAGACGGAGACTGTAAGGGGAGAAATATGAGACTGCGGCCTCTGTTTTCTTGTGGTTTCCGGTCGTTTAACTGATCGGAATAAAGACCGGCTGCTGCGACCGGTAAAGGGCGTAATATTGAAATCCTGCCTCTGTCAGGATATCCGGCAGTCGGTCAAAGGCGTAGGCGATGTCTTCCGGCCGGTGAGCATCGCTTCCGATGGTGATGAGTTCTCCGCCGAGAGCGCGGTAGCGCTTTAAGATCTCCATGTGAGGATTCGGCCACGGAAGCCCTTTTTTCAATCCGGCGGTGTTGACCTCCAGCGCCTTGCCGTTGTCAATCAAATACCGCAGGATCGGATCCAGGACGTCCGCATACTGCTCATAGTGAAATTCCGGGCGCGGCTGCGGGATGTAGCGGCAGATATAGTCCAGATGACCGGCGGTCTGAAAGTACGGATAAACAGTGATGTTCTCCAGGATACTCTCGAAGTAGCGGCGAATTCCCTCTTCCGGTGTGTGCGTTTCAAAAAATACTTTTTCATAAGGGTCCACGCCGTCCACCAGATGGCAGGAGTTGATGATAAAATCGTAGCGTCCGCCGATCTTGCTGTAAAAGTTGATGAGCGCCGGGCCGGACTGTTTCTGCACGCCCAGCTCGATACCGTGGAGCAGTTCGATCTGCGATGCATATTTTTCTTTCATTTTGAGAAACATGCTGTAGTAGGCGTCAAAATCCAGCTGAAAATCCAGTCCGTCCTCCGTCACAGGGAAGTCGTGATCGTAGTGCTCCGTGAAACAGAGGGTGCGAAGACCTCTGTTGATTCCGCCCAGAACCATCTCTTCCATGGAAGCCTCGGAATCTGAGGAGAAAAAACTGTGCAAATGTGTGTCACTTATCAGCATTAAGATACTCCTTTCGTGTATGTTATTTATGAATAAAATCAGATTTATCGGTTACTCTATAATAATAGCATAAAATAAGGGAGAATATTTTTCTTTTTTTTATGCAAATTTTTACTTGAAAAAAAGCCATAAATTAGGTAAAATAGTTAAAGGTTTGACATATAAATGCAAATCTTTTATAGGATGTGGACAAGAAGTCCTGTTCCTGAATCTTTAACAATTTCTAAAAACTTAGGAGGAATTATCATGGCAGTAAAAGTAGCAATCAATGGTTTCGGTCGTATCGGTCGTCTTGCTTTCAGACAGATGTTTGGAGCAGAAGGTTACGAAGTAGTAGCTATCAATGACTTAACAAGTCCTGAAATGTTAGCTCATCTGTTAAAATACGATTCTTCACAGGGAAGATACGCATTATGCGACAAAGTTTCCTACGGTGAAGACTCCATCACAGTTGACGGAAAAGAGATCAAGATCTACAAATACCCGGATGCAAACGATTGCCCATGGGGAGAAATCGGTGTTGACGTAGTTCTGGAGTGCTCCGGATTCTACACAAGCAAAGCAAAAGCTCAGGCTCATATCAATGCCGGCGCTAAAAAGGTTGTTATCTCCGCTCCAGCTGGAAATGACCTGCCTACAATCGTTTACAACACAAACCACGAGACACTGAAAGCTGATGATACTATCATCTCCGCAGCTTCCTGTACAACAAACTGTCTTGCACCTATGGCAGACGCATTAAACAAATACGCTCCTATCCAGAGTGGTATCATGGTAACAATCCATGCTTACACAGGCGACCAGATGACACTGGATGGCCCACAGAGAAAAGGTGACAAGAGACGTTCCCGTGCAGCTGCAGTGAACATCGTTCCTAACAGCACAGGTGCTGCAAAAGCAATCGGTCTGGTTATTCCGGAATTAAATGGTAAATTAATCGGTTCCGCTCAGCGTGTTCCTACTCCTACAGGATCCACAACAATCCTTACAGCAGTAGTAAAAGGAAAAGATATCACAGTTGACGGCATCAACGCAGCTATGAAAGCAGCAGCTAACGAGTCCTTCGGTTACAACGAAGACGAGATCGTTTCCTCTGATATCGTTGGAATGACATACGGTTCCTTATTCGATGCTACTCAGACAATGGTTTGCCAGATCGCTGACGACTTATACGAAGTACAGGTTGTTTCATGGTACGACAACGAGAACAGCTACACATCTCAGATGGTTCGTACAATCAAATACTTCGCTGAGTTAGCTTAATCAAAGACGATCAAAATATAAGAATATATAAGATCCAGACATGGGTCCGGTCTGTTGGACCGGACCCTGTTTGTGTTATAGAGAGGAGATTACACCCATGCTGAATAAAAAATCAGTAGATGATATCAATGTTAAAGGTTTAAGAGTTCTGGTTCGCTGTGACTTCAACGTACCTCTGCAGGATGGAAAGATCACAGACGAGAACCGTCTTGTCGCTGCACTGCCAACGATCAAGAAGCTGATCGCAGACGGCGGAAAAGTGATCCTCTGCTCCCACCTGGGCAAACCGAAGGGAGAGCCGAAACCGGAATTATCCCTGGCTCCTGTAGCAGTACGTTTATCTGAATTACTCGGACAGGAAGTAAAATTTGCTGCTGACCCTGAGGTAGTGGGACCAAACGCAAAGGCAGCCGTTGCGGCAATGAAGGACGGAGACGTTGTATTATTAGAGAACACCCGTTACCGTGCAGAAGAGACAAAGAACGAGGACAACTTCTCCAAAGAACTGGCTTCTCTCTGTGATGTTTTCGTAAACGACGCTTTCGGTACCGCTCACAGAGCACACTGCTCCAACGTTGGCGTGACAAAATATGTTGACACAGCCGTTGTCGGATACTTAATGCAGAAAGAAATCGATTTCCTCGGAAATGCAGTCAACAATCCGGAAAGACCGTTCGTTGCTATCCTTGGCGGTGCGAAAGTTTCCTCCAAGATCTCCGTGATCAACAACCTGCTTGACAAGGTTGACACTCTGATCATCGGCGGCGGAATGGCTTATACATTTGCAAAAGCACAGGGCAATGAAGTTGGTAAATCCCTTCTGGAAGAAGACTATCTGGATTACGCCAACGAGATGGTTGCAAAGGCAAATGAAAAAGGTGTGAACTTATTACTGCCGGTTGACACCGTTGTCGCAAAAGAGTTCAGCAATGATGCTCCTAGCCGTGTAGTTGAGGGCAGCATGGAGCCGGATGAGATGGGTATGGATATCGGACCGAAGACAAGAGAGATCTTCGCAGACGCTGTTAAGTCCGCAAAGACCGTTGTATGGAACGGACCGATGGGCGTATTCGAGATGCCGAACTTCGCAAAAGGAACGATCGCTGTTGCAGAAGCACTGGCTGATATCGATGCAACGACCATCATCGGCGGCGGAGATTCCGCAGCGGCCGTTAACCAGCTTGGTTTCGGTGACAAGATGACTCACATCTCCACAGGCGGCGGCGCTTCTCTGGAATTCCTGGAGGGCAAAGAGCTTCCTGGCGTTGCAGCAGCAAACGATAAATAAGAAAAGAGGAAATGTATTATGCGTAAAAAGATTATTGCCGGTAACTGGAAAATGAACAAGACTCCTAGCGAGGCTGTTGAACTTGTCAATATGTTAAAACCGCTCTGCGCGAACGATGACGTGGACGTTGTATTCTGCGTACCTGCCATTGATATCATTCCTGCTGTGGAAGCTGCCAAAGATTCCAATATTGCAATCGGCGCGGAAAACATGTATTATGAAGAGAGCGGTGCATACACAGGTGAGATTTCCCCGGCTATGCTGGTGGACGCCGGAGTAAAATATGTTGTTCTCGGACATTCTGAGAGAAGAGAGTACTTCGGAGAGACCAATCAGGATGTCAACAAAAAGATGCTCAAAGCATTTGAACATGGCATCACTCCGATCATGTGCTGTGGTGAGACACTGGAGCAGAGAGAGCAGGGCGTGACCATGGAATTTGTACGTCAGCAGGTGAAGGAAGGCTTCAATGGCGTGACAGCAGAACAGGCTAAGACAGCTGTGATCGCTTACGAGCCGATCTGGGCTATCGGCACAGGCAAGACTGCTACAACAGAGCAGGCACAGGAAGTTTGTGCGGAAGTTCGTAAATGCATCGCTGAGATTTACGATGACGCTACAGCAGCAGCAATCCGTATCCAGTATGGCGGAAGCGTAAACGCTAAGACAGCACCGGAATTATTTGCACAGGCAGATATCGACGGCGGTCTGGTAGGCGGCGCTTCTCTGAAAGCCGACTTCGGACAGATTGTAAATTACAACAAATAAGAATCAATGTGGGGGCTGTTGCATGAATATCTGATTTTTCGGGTATTGGCGGCAGCCCCGCTTTGCGCAGTCGGACCGACAGCGCAGAAGAATTCAGATTTTTACAGGAGATTTTATTATGAGCAAAAAACCAACAGTGTTAATGATCTTAGACGGATTCGGATTAAATGACAATCCAAAGGCCAATGCGGTTTACGAGGCAAAGACCCCGAATATCGACCGCATCATGGCAGAATATCCTTTTGTAAAAGGAAATGCCAGCGGACTTGCCGTTGGTCTTCCGGACGGACAGATGGGTAACTCCGAAGTAGGACATCTGAACATGGGCGCCGGAAGAATCGTATATCAGGAGCTTACAAGAATCACCAAATCCATCGAAGACGGCGATTTCTTTGAGAACCCTGCTTTTCTTCAGGCAGTGGAGAACTGTAAGAAGAACAATTCCACCCTGCATCTGTATGGTCTCTTATCTGATGGCGGTGTACACAGTCACAATACCCATCTTTACGGTCTGTTAGAGCTGGCCAAGAGACAGGGACTTACCGATGTGTGCGTACATTGTTTCATGGACGGAAGAGATACCGCTCCGACCTCCGGCAAGGGCTATGTGGAAGAGCTGGTTGCCAAGATGGAAGAGATCGGCGTAGGTCAGATCGCCACTATCGAAGGCCGTTACTATGTCATGGACAGAGATACCCGCTGGGAGCGTGTGGAGAAAGCATATGAAGCGCTTGTTTACGGTGAGGGCGTAAAAGCCACAGATCCGGTACAGGCTATGGCGGATTCTTACGCAAACGATGTGACAGATGAATTTATTCTTCCGACTGTCATTGAAAAAGACGGTAAGCCGGTGGGAACCTTAAAAGAAAACGACTCTGTCATCTTCTTTAACTTCCGTCCGGACCGTGCAAGAGAGATCACCCGTGCGCTCTGTGATCCGGAATTTACAGGATTTGAGAGAAGAAACGGCTACTTCCCGATGACATATGTCTGCTTTACAGAGTACGACGCAACCATCCCGAATAAGATCGTTGCCTTCCACAAAGTAGAGATTACCAATACTTTCGGCGAGTTCCTGGCAGCCAACGGCTTAAAACAGCTTCGTCTGGCAGAGACAGAGAAATACGCCCATGTAACCTTCTTCTTTAACGGTGGCATCGAGGTGCCAAACGAAGGAGAGGACAGAATCCTTGTGAAGTCCCCTTCTGTTGCCACTTACGACCTGCAGCCGGAAATGAGCGCTCCGGAAGTAGGGGAGAAGCTGGTGGACGCTATCCGCTCCGGCAAATATGATGTGATCATCATCAACTTCGCAAATCCGGATATGGTAGGACACACCGGTGTGGAAGCCGCAGCCATCAAGGCGGTCGAGACAGTGGATACCTGCGTGGGAAATGCAGTGAAAGCCATCGAGGATGTGGACGGTCAGATGTTTATCTGTGCGGACCATGGAAACTGCGAGCAGCTCATTGACTATGAGACAGGCGCTCCTCTTACTGCACATACGACCAATCCGGTGCCATTCATCCTTGTAAACTACGATAAGGACTACACATTAAGAGAGGGCGGATGCCTGGCAGATATCGCGCCTACCCTCATCGAGATGATGGGAATGGAACAGCCGGCTGAGATGACAGGCAAATCTCTTCTTATTAAAAAATAAGAAAAAGCAACAGGTATTATAGATAAAAGAGCCTCCGACAGAAAATAAACGGGACGGGCAGGGGCAAGACCCTGGTGTCCCGGAGAGACTTTCCTGCCGGGGGCTTTTTTATTTTTGATATTGGGAACACCGAAGGTTCCCTATTGGCACAAAAGGTGCTATAATGCAAAAAGATGTGGGCGAATGACAGCGCCCGGATGCGGCACATATATTTCCGAAGACATTCTTTAAAGGAAGAAAAAAAGTTGTGCCGGCAAACAATTGTAACCAGGAGGGATTGACATTGAAACTTGGAAGAAACGATAAATGCTGGTGCGGCAGCGGCAGAAAGTATAAATCCTGCCATATGTCTTTTGATAACAGGATCAAAGATTATCAGAACCGTGGATATGAAGTGCCGGATCATCAGATGATAAAGACGCCGGAGCAGATTGAAGGGATCCGGGAAGCGGGAAAGAGAAACACTATGGTGCTGGATTACATTTCCCCATTTGTGAAGGAAGGCGTGACGACGGAGGAGCTGGACAGAAGAATCGAGGAATACACAAGAAAGATTGGCTGTATTCCGGCTTGTCTCCACTATCAGGGCTATCCGAAGAGTGTCTGCATTTCCGTGGATGATGTGGTCTGCCATGGCATTCCGAGCGAAAAGCAGGTGTTAAAGAGTGGCGATATCGTCAATGTGGACTGTACGACCATCTATAACGGTTATTACGGGGACGCCTCCCGGATGTTCTGCATCGGGGATGTGCCGGAAGAGAAGCGTAAACTCGTGCGGGTGACGAAAGAGTGCCTTGACCTGGCTCTCGCGGCAGTGCATCCGTGGGGGACCATGGGCGACATGGGCTATGCCTGCAACACACACGCGGAAGAGAACGGATATACCATCGTCCGGGAGATCGGCGGACATGGCTGTGGCGTGCATTTTCACGAGGACCCGTGGATCAATCACATCGGTGTGCCGGATTCCGGACTTTTATTTGTGCCGGGCATGACATTTACCATCGAGCCGATGGTCAACATGGGCAAGCCGGACGTCTATCAGGATGAAGAGGACGGCTGGACCATCTACACGCAGGACGGCAAGCCTTCCGCCCAGTGGGAGTACACCATCCTTGTGACGGAAAACGGAACGGAGATACTCTCTTACTAACCGGGAGCACGATCCTGATGGCATACGATAAGATTCTGGCGATATCATCCGGTGCCGGCAGCAGGATGAGACGCCGGGGAAAAGAGGTGATGGAGTGAACAGAAACAGCGGCGCAAAAAAGAAATATTATTATGCCTTTTTTGACGCAGAGTATACCTGTTTTATGGAAAAGGATACCTTTTTTGATAAAGAACATGGCGGAGAACTTTTGTCCGTGGGGCTGGTACTTTGTGATAAGAGCTTTAACCTGGTGAGAACCTATTATTCACCAATCCATCCGATATATAATGCGAGACTGACCGGATACTGTAAAGAACTCACAGGACTCACACAGAAGGAGATCGACGAGGCTCCCTCTTATGAGGCGGTTTTTCAGGAGGTCTACCTGCTGCTGCAGGAGTATCCGGTGAAGGAGATATTTACCTGGGGAAACGACGCGCACACGATCCGCCATGATATAGAAAAAAATCACCGGTTTGTGGCAAAAAGATTCCGCAAGATCGCCGGACAGCTGCAGGATATCACCCGGAGACTGACAAAGCGTGTCTATGGAAAAGGGATCACGCTGAGTCTCTCTGATATGAAGTATATCTGCGGGATGGAACATCACACGGCACACAATGCGCTGGAAGACGCAAAAGATCTGTACAGGATCACCCGGTGCTGCCTGCAGGAGAAGTATGATAAGGAAAAGGCGGCCCGGCTCGAGCAGTACATTCACAGCCGGGATGTCTATCATCAGTATAAGAGATTTAAAAAGCCGCCGGTTGTGCCCGATGCGCAAAAGCCGGCGCAGCCGGGAGAGAGAGCCGGGGAGAAGAAGGAGACCGGAGAGACGGCAGAAAGAATGTTAAAAGAGATTTCCATGCAATATATCGATGCGCTGAAAGACTGTTACCGGAGGGCAGATGGCACCTGCCTGCCGGAAATTCTGGCTCTGTGCGACGATATCCGGAGTCTGGTCGGGATGGAGGCCAGGGACTGTCCGAAGCTGGAAGAGTGATTTTTTTGAAGGAAAGAATGCTTTTTCATGCAAAAACGGCAGTGAAAAACAACAAATTCGCAGCGAAAAATTGTTGCTTTTGCAAAAAGAATGTAGTAGAATCGTAAGGAAGAAGAAAGGCGTTCTTATAGGATGACTGAAGGATGCCTTTTTTCATTATTTTATCATTCTTGTAAGGAGGAAGAAAAAATGAAAAAGTTAGTGACAGCAGCCCTTGTTCTCGCGATGACAGTGGGATGTCTGGCAGGCTGTGGCGGTTCCGGCGCTTCTGAGGAAAAGGATGCCAACGCATTCTACATCGGCGGAATCGGACCGACAACAGGAGCAACGGCGATTTATGGTAATGCGGCAAAGAACGGCGCGCAGATCGCTATTGATGAGATTAATGAGGCAGGCGGTATCAACGGTGCGCAGATCGAGTATCGTTTTGAGGATGACCAGAATGACGCGGAGAAATCTGTCAACGCCTACAACACCTTAAAAGACTGGGGTATGCAGATCCTTTACGGTGCGGTAACAACAGCGCCTAGTATCGCAGTCGCAGATATGACAGCAACGGACAATATGTTCCAGATCACTCCTTCCGCATCTTCCACAGATGTGATCGAAGGTAAGACCAACGTATTCCAGGTATGTTTCACAGACCCTAACCAGGGTACTGCATCTGCACAGTATATCGATGAGCATAATCTTGCCACAAAGATCGGTATCATCTACGACAGCTCCGATCCATATTCAACAGGTATCGAAGATAACTTTGTGAAAGAAGCAGAGTCCAGAGGACTGCAGATCGTCGCTGAGGAGGCGTTCACCGCCGACTCCAAGACAGACTTCCAGACACAGCTTCAGAAGGCACAGTCTGCAGGAGCAGACCTGATCTTCCTTCCGATCTATTATCAGGAAGCATCCATCATCCTGCAGCAGGCAAATAACATGGGCTACGCTCCGACCTTCTTTGGTGTGGACGGTATGGACGGTATCCTTACAGTAGAGAACTTTGATACTTCTCTGGCAGAGGGCGTTATGCTCTTAACACCATTTGCGGCAGACGCACAGGATGACGCTACCGTAAGCTTTGTTACCAAGTATCAGGAACAGTTCGGCGAGACTCCGAACCAGTTCGCGGCGGACGGTTATGATGCGATTTATGCGATCAAGGCTGCTATCGAGCAGGCTGGTGTGACACCGGATATGGATGCTTCTGCCATCTGTGACGCCATGAAGACAGCGATGACACAGATTACCGTACAGGGTCTGACTGGTGACGAGGGCGGTCTGAAATGGTCTGAGACCGGTGAAGTGAACAAGTCCCCGAAAGCAGTTGTGATCCAGAACGGCGTTTATGTCGGCATGGATTCTGACGCATCTGCTGCTACGGAAGCAGCAGCTCCGGAGGCAGATACTGCCGCACAGCAGTAGATTTCTGCAAGACAGATGCGGGAAACGGCTCCCGGAAGAGTCCCTCTTCTATGAGAAGGATGGGATGACGGAAAAGAGCCCGGAAAAGGGCTGCGAAAGAGCAGCCCTTTTTTCCTGTTTTCGAAGATGCTGCCTGTAAAAATGTCCATCAGGATTCCGTTTTCGGATTTACGTCGAAGAGGTTTCTTAAGGATGGCGGCGGACAGCCGGGTGAGTGTTTCGAAGGATATAATTCCGCAGTCGGAAGGGCTGTGACCGGAAAGGCATCTCTCAGGATGCGGCTTTCCGGCAGGATTATATTTTTCGGAATGCTTACAAAATGACAGCTTTGACGCAGGAGTAAGCAGGTTGCAGGTACAGCAGGAGAAAGCTTGTACGGTACAGTTTTTAAGAAAGAAAAAAGAGGTGGAAAGATGAGTTTTATATCCTATTTACTCAATGGCATCAGTCTGGGAAGTGTGTATGCCATCATCGCGCTTGGATATACAATGGTGTACGGTATCGCAAAGATGCTGAACTTTGCCCACGGCGATGTCATTATGATCGGATGCTACATCGTGTTTACCATGATGACGACGATGGGATTAAACCCGATCGTCAGTATTCTGGCAGCGATTGTCGGATGTACGGTTCTCGGTGTTGTCATTGAAAAGATTGCCTATAAACCATTGAGAAAGGCTTCGCCGCTGGCGGTTCTTATCACAGCTATCGGTGTCAGCTATTTCCTTCAGAACCTGGCGCTGATCATTTTCGGCGCGGACACAAAGTCCTTTACCTCCGTGGTAAACATGGAGCCGATCCGTCTTGCCGGCGGCAAACTGGTGATTTCCGGTGTGACGATCGTGACGGTAGTGGCCTGTATCATTATCGTGGCTGTACTCATGGCATTTATCAAAAAGACAAAAGCCGGACAGGCCATGTTGGCGGTTTCCGAGGATAAAGACGCAGCGCAGCTGATGGGCGTGAATGTCAATCAGACGATCTCCCTCACCTTCGCCATCGGTTCCGGTCTTGCGGCGATCGCCGGTGTGCTTCTGTGTTCCGCATACCCGACGCTCTCCCCTTATACAGGTTCCATGCCGGGTATCAAGGCGTTTACCGCAGCCGTTTTCGGCGGCATCGGTTCTATTCCGGGAGCGTTTATCGGTGGAATTCTTCTGGGAGTCATTGAGATCCTGGGAAGAGCCTACGTATCTTCTCAGTTATCCGACGCCATCGTGTTTGCTGTGCTCATTCTGGTGCTTCTCATCAAGCCGACCGGAATTCTTGGCAAGCCAATTCATGAGAAAGTGTAGGTGGAACGCAAGATGAAGAATTTCAGTTTAAAAAATATGAAAAAGACAACAAAGAATCATTTTATCACCTATGCTATGGTGATCATTGTATTTGCCGTCGTGCAGTTCATGGTTTCCGGCGGTATGATGTCCAGTCTGATGCAGGGACTTCTGGTGCCGCTCTGTACTTATTCGATCGTAGCGGTGGGGCTTAACTTATGTGTCGGCTATCTGGGCGAGCTCAGTCTGGGACATGCCGGATTTATGTGCGTCGGTGCGTTTTCCAGTGCATTTTTTACGAGATATATGGAAGATTCCGGCATGAATCCGAATCTTCGTTTTTTGCTGGCGCTGATCATCGGTACGCTGGCAGCTGCGATATTCGGCTGCCTGATCGGTATCCCGGTGCTCCGTCTCAGGGGCGACTATCTTGCCATCGTGACACTTGCTTTCGGTGAGATCATAAAAAATGTGATCAACGTTATGTATGTGGGAAAAGACAGTTCCGGTCTGCACATTTCCATCAATGATAATGCTTCCTTCACATTAGATGACACAGGAGATATGATCATTGACGGCGCCATGGGAATTACGGGAACACCCCGGCAGTCGACCTTCCTGATCGGTATCCTCATCCTTCTGGTGAGCCTTTTTGTGGTATTTAATCTGGTAAATTCCCGCAGCGGCCGTGCGGTCATGGCGATCCGTGACAATCGTATTGCGGCAGAGTCCGTAGGGATCAACATCACAAAATATAAGCTGATGGCATTCAGCATTTCCGCAGCCATCGCCGGAGCAGGCGGCGTTCTCTATGCCCACAATCTGTCCACACTGACAGCGCTCCCGGCAAACTTTGGTTACAATATGTCCATCATGATCCTTGTTTTCGTGGTGCTCGGCGGAATCGGAAGCTTCCGAGGCTCCATCATCGCGGCGGTCATCCTGACCATGCTCCCGGAGGTACTCCGTGGTCTGGCAGATTACCGTATGCTCATCTACGCAATCGTGCTCATTGCGATGATGCTCTTTAACTGGGCGCCGAAGGCCATTGAATGGCGGCAGAGATTCTCTGTGAAAAAGCTCTTCCATAAACAGGCGAAGGGGGTACAATAATCATGGCAATGCTTGAAGTAAAGAACCTGGGTATCTCCTTTGGAGGTCTTCGGGCGGTAGATAATTTTGAGATTACAATTGAAAAAGGACAGCTGTATGGTCTGATCGGGCCAAACGGCGCCGGAAAGACCACAGTCTTTAATATGCTGACCGGCGTGTACAAGCCGGATGACGGTCTGATCCGCCTGGACGGACAGGATCTGATCGGAAAGAATACCATTGAGATCAACAAGGCCGGTGTGGCGAGAACTTTTCAGAATATCCGTCTTTTCCATGTGCAGACGGTGCTGGATAATGTAAAGATTGGTCTCGCCAACCATTATAAATATTCCACGCTGACGGGAATTCTCCGTCTTCCAAAATACCGGAAGATGGAGAAAGCCATGGATGAGAAAGCCATGGAGCTTCTGAAAGTTTTTGAGATGGAGGACAAGGCCGGTTATCTGGCATCCAATCTTCCGTACGGAGACCAGAGAAAGCTGGAGATCGCCCGTGCCCTTGCCACAGAGCCGAAGCTTCTGCTTCTGGACGAGCCGGCAGCCGGCATGAACCCGAATGAGACACAGGAGCTGATGGATATGATTCGCTTTGTCCGGGATGAGTTTGACATGACCATCCTGCTCATCGAGCACGATATGAAGCTTGTCTCCGGTATCTGTGAGGAGCTTACTGTCTTAAATTTCGGTCAGGTTCTGGCGCAGGGTAAGACCAGCGACGTGCTGAATGATCCGGAAGTTATCAAGGCATATCTGGGAGAATAGGAGGAAACAGCAGTATGGCAATGCTTGAAATAAAGGACCTGGAGGTATACTATGGTGTGATTCAGGCCATCAAGGGTATTTCCTTTGAGGTCAATCAGGGCGAGGTCATTGCCTTAATCGGCGCCAACGGCGCGGGCAAGACTACAACGCTGCAGACGATCACCGGTATGCTTCAGGCAAAAAAGGGACAGATTTTTTTTGAGGGAAAAGATATCACGAAGGTTCCGGGACATAAGATCGTATCCATGGGTATGGCGCATGTGCCGGAGGGCCGGAGAGTGTTCGCGGACCTCACTGTCCTCGAGAACCTGAAACTGGGCGCATATACAAGAAAAGACAAGGGAGAAATCGCACAGACCCTGAAGAAGGTCTATGAGAGCTTTCCGAGACTGGAAGAGAGAAAGAATCAGTCGGCGGGAACCCTAAGTGGAGGGGAACAGCAGATGCTCGCCATGGGACGGGCGCTCATGTCCAAGCCGAGGATCATTCTCATGGATGAGCCGTCCATGGGACTTTCTCCGATTTTTGTGGAAGAGATTTTTAAGATCATTCAGGATATTTCCGCTGCGGGAACGACAGTACTCCTCGTGGAGCAGAACGCGAAAAAGGCGCTGTCCATCGCCGACCGTGCCTATGTGCTGGAGACCGGCAATATCGTTCTGAGCGGAGATGCCAAAGAACTTATGAATAATGAATCCATCAAAAAAGCATATCTGGGAGAGTAGGTGATTGTATGGAACATACAGTAATTACGATTGCAAGAAGCTATGGAAGCGGCGGAAGAACCCTGGGCAAGCTTCTGGCCAAAGAACTGGGGATCCACTGCTATGACAGGGAGCTTCTGCGCATGGCCTCAGAGCAGAGCGGTATCAATGAGGCGCTGTTTGGGCAGGTGGATGAAAAGATAAAGAGTTCGCCTCTGTTCCGCATCAGCAAAAAGATCTATAAGGGAGAGGTTCTCCCTCCGGACAGTGATGATTTCACTTCCGAGGATAATCTGTTTAACTTCCAGGCACAGTGTATCAAAGAGCTGGCCAGGACAGAATCCTGCATTATCATCGGCCGCTGTGCGGACTTTATCCTGAAGGATGAGCCGAATGTCATCAAGCTGTTTTTCTATGCCTCCAGGGAGGATTGTATCCGGAGAACCATGGCACAAAACGGCGGTACGGAAAAAGACATCATCAAAAAAATTGAAAAAAGAGACAAATATCGTTCCGATTATTATAAGTACCATACGGGAAGAGACTGGAATGACGCGAGAAATTATGACTTCTGTCTCAACACATCCAGCACAAGCTATGAGAAGCTGGTAAAGGTTGTGAAAGACTATATCTCCATCTGTACCCGGTAGGCGGATTTATGTCCGGAGGCAGAAGATGCGTCCGGACATAAGTCTGGCAGCCTGCGGGAGGCAGTGGAATAAAAAGGAAGGAAACCACAGGGATCGGTGGGGCCGGAAAGAGGAGCCATCGAATGTCAGTTTAGTAGAAGGAGCGCAATATGGGCGGAATTTTTGGAGTAGCATCAAAAGAAAGCTGTGTATTTGACCTGTTTTTTGGAATCGATTATCATTCCCATCTGGGAACCCGGCGAGGCGGTATGGCGGTCTACAGCAAAGAAAAGGGCTTTGACCGTTCCATTCACAATATCGAGAATTCGCCGTTTCGGACCAAGTTTGAGCGGGATGTGAATGAGCTGTCCGGTTATCTGGGGATCGGCTGTATTTCTGACAATGAACCGCAGCCGCTGCTGGTACAGTCACACCTCGGCAGCTTTGCCATCACGACAGTGGGAAAGATTAACAATCAGGAAGAACTGGTGCAGAAGGCCTTTGACAATGGCCGTGCCCATTTCCTGGAGATGAGCGGCGGCGGTGTCAATCCGACAGAGCTGGTCGCCTCTCTCATCAACGAAAAGCAGAGTATATCCGAAGGTATCCGCTATGCGCAGGAGTCCATCGACGGATCCATGAGTATGCTCGTCATGAATGAGCACGGTATCTTTGCGGCGAGAGACCTGCTGGGGCGTACCCCTCTGTTTATCGGAGAAAAGAAGGAGGGATACTGCATTTCCTTTGAGGATTTTGCCTATGCCAATCTGGGATATAAGACCTGCAAGGAGCTGGGACCGGGCGAGGTTGTCTTTGTGCGTCCGGACAGCGTGAAGACGGCGATTCCGGCGGGAGATAAGATGAAGATCTGTTCCTTCCTCTGGGTGTACTACGGTTATCCGAACGCCACTTATGAGGGAGTCAATGTGGAAGAAATGCGGTATCGCTGCGGAGAGCTGCTGGCAAAGAGAGACAATGTGCAGACCGATTACGTGGCGGGCGTGCCGGATTCCGGTATCGCGCATGCCGTGGGCTATGCCAATGAGTCCGGTATTCCGTTTGCAAGACCGTTTATTAAATATACACCGACCTGGCCGCGTTCGTTTATGCCGCAGAACCAGTCTAAGAGGAACCTGATCGCCAAGATGAAGCTCATTCCGGTACATCCGCTCATCAAGGGAAAGAAACTGCTTCTCATTGACGATTCCATCGTGCGGGGAACGCAGCTCGGTGAGACGACGGAATTTCTCTACGAGAGCGGTGTAAAAGAGGTACACATCCGTCCGGCGTGTCCGCCGCTTCTGTACGGCTGCAAGTATCTGAACTTTTCCCGTTCCAAGTCGGAGCTTGATCTCATCACCCGCCGGGTGATCCTGAAGCGGGAAGGCGAGGAGAAGGCCAATGATCCGGAGATTCTGGCAGAATACGCAAATCCGGATTCTGAGAGATATCAGGCGATGCTGGACGATATCTGCAAAGAACTGAACTTTACCTCCCTGCGCTACCACCGTCTTGATGATATGATCGAGTCCATCGGTCTGCCGAGAGAGTGTCTCTGTACCTACTGCTGGGACGGAAAGGAATAGACTGTCACATCGAAAGAGCAGAAGTCCATGCAGGCAATGTAGAGAACAGACTTAATATCGTTATAATTTAATAAAGAAAAAGTAAGAAAATCGACATTTTCCTACAAAATTCCTCCGATGTGAAAACAAAATTCGTACTTACAGTGCTATATTTAATACAACACTAGTGTACAACTTATTTCACAGAAGGAGGAATTTTTTATGACTGCATATCTTGGTGAATTTTTAGGTACCATGCTCCTCGTTCTTCTTGGAGACGGCGTTTGCGCCAACGTGAACCTGAACAAATCAAATTTCAAAAATGGCGGTCTGGTAATTGTAACAATCGGATGGGGTATGGCAGTACTTCTTCCGGCAGCATGTTTCAGCGGTATCTGCGCCGCATCTTATAACCCTGCACTGACGATTGCTCTGTGCATCGGTGGTTCTCTGCCATGGTCACAGTGCATCGGCTACATCGTAGCAGAGATGATCGGTGGTATTATCGGTGGTATCCTCGTATGGATCTGCTTCAAACCTCAGTTTGATGCTACCGCTGATGAACCGGGAACCATGCTTGGCGTATTCTGCACCGCACCTGGTGTCAGAAATATTCCATATAACATTTTACAGGAAGCATTTGCAACATTCTGGCTGGTATTTGCCATTCTGGCATTCCCGAACTGTGGTGTTGTTGATGGCGGTGTTTCCAAATTCTTCGTATTTGCGATCATCGTTTCCTGCGGTATGTCCTTCGGTGGACTGACCGGATACGCTATGAACCCTGCCCGTGATATCGGTCCTCGTATCGCTCATGCAATCCTTCCTATCAAAGGAAAAGGAGATTCTGACTGGGGATACGCGATCGTTCCTATTTTAGGACCAGTCATCGGTGCAATCGTTGCCGTATTATTATACATGGCAATTCCGTGGTAGAAGAAAACATGCACAGCTGCATGGAAGCTGATTACCCGCATAGCCGGAAAGGTTATTAAAAAATTCTATACATGAAAGATTTACCCAGAGCAGATATTTTACTGTGAAAGAATGTCCGTCCTGGGTAAATTTGTTTTTTTGTATAAAAACAGAATAAAAAAGCAATTATTTCTTATATTTCAAATTGATATAATAAGAATACGATATATATATTATACAGATGATGTGAAAAGGGATACACTGTATGGGAAGAAAAGAGGGATTCCATTGAACTGACAAAGCAGGAGAGGAGAGAGTGCGAGATGGTAAGCAGAACAAAAGAGAAACTCGCAGAGGCGTTTAAAACAGTGGTATGTCGCAAATCATTTGCAAAAACGACCATAGCGGACATCACAAAAGAATGTGGAATGACAAGAGAAAATTTTTATTATCATTTTCGGGATAAATATGACATTTTAAACTGGGTCTGTCAGAGGCAGCTTGTGGATCACATTCCGGAGAAGGGCAGCAAAAAGACGATGGAGGAATTCATCATTTTTATGGTAAAGAAGATCAATGCCGACTATAAATTTTACCGCACAGTCATCCGGGATATCGGCGCGGAACAGGTGCGGAAAACGATACTGCCCTATATCAAAAAGCTCACATACTGGCTGATCGATGAAACGCTGGATGATACGGTGTGGAAGATGCGCGAAGAAAAAGAAAACTTTGCCGTGGAATTTTTCTCCGACGCTTTCATCACATTTCTGACAGATTATATGCTGGAAAATGAAAAAATGGATGAAAAAATGATGATCATGAACTTTCAGTTCCTGTTTACTCAATTTTTCTGAGTCAGCAATTCAATAAATGTTCTGGCTGCGATACTAAGCGAGTGAGAGGAGTTTTGCAGCAGGCAGATATCCCGCTTTGGAATGGATTCGTAAAGCGGGATGGAGACGATGCTCTTATCCTGAATGCCAGGCGCTGTCAGCTTCTCCGGATAAAAACCGACGCCCAGATTGTGCTGGATCAGAAGAAGGATCTGGTCCGTGGTCGCCGCCTCCATCTCTGCGTGGAAAGAAAGGTTATGCTGCAGGAAAAACAAATGCTGCAGCTGCCGGGTACTCGTATCCTTTCCCAAGGAGATAAACGGCAGATGTGCCACTTCAGAGAGATGGTGCGTCTCTTCGGCAAGAGAGGCGTACTTTGGTCCACCGATCAGGATGTCCTGGAAGCTGTAGAGAGTCGTCTTGGTGAGCGGTTTCCTTATATTTAATGGCGAGGCGACCAGAGAAAAGTCCACCAGATGATGAAGAAGCGCATCAATGGCCTGCGGTGCGGAAGTATTCATGATATGCAGGTGAATATGCGGATATTTTTCATGAAACAGCTCCAGCTTTTCAAGAAGGAACAAATGCAGCGCGATCTCGCTGGTTCCAATGGTGATACCCCCTTCTTTCATGTCTTTTTCTCTTTTTATCTTTTCTTCTCCGGCAAGAATCTGTTCATAACCGACGGAAACATAATGGAACAGCGTCTCCCCTTCCGGCGTCAGCGACACACCCCGGTTTGACCGGATAAAAAGCTGACATCCCAGTTCATTTTCCAGAATATTCATACAGCGGGTGATATTCGGCTGACTGTTGTTAAGAAATGCCGCCGCTTTTGTAAAGCTTTTATAGTGGGCGACATAATAAAAAATGCGGTAATAATCTAAGATGATCATAAAATTCCCTCCTTGTCATAACAAAATAGAATAACAACGATACTATATATATATTTTACATAATGCGTTTTGGAAAGTATAATACAATTGTTTCAAGGAAACAGGATTTCTTCTTCCTGAAAATTATATAACAGGAAGCATGAAGAAAGAAAGGGGATTTTATCATGTTAAGGAAAAAAACATTTTTAGCATTTGGAATAATGGCAATGATGTTCGCTGCTTGTCTGGGAAATATGACCATGGTACAGGCGGCCTCCCTGAGCGGAACGCAGAGTGAACCTTCTCAAACAGAGCAAAGAGCGATGTTATCAGAGTCTAATTTCTTTTGTCCGGGACGTTTAGGACAGGCTGTGTCCCTGTATGGAACGGGTGATGAATCAAAAAAGACAGCCATTCTTTCCCCGGGAAAGTTTGGTACGATCGGTCATAAAGATAAAAATATGTGGAGTGAGAATAAAGGTAAAAAAATCACATGGCTTTCTCCGGGACAGTTTGGAGAAAACGAGACGTATTTATCCTGATAATAAAGAAAAGGAATCATTTCTATCTAAAATAGAAGCAGATGCATAAAATTTAAAAAATCCTCCAATACTGAGAACAGGAAAAAATTACATCGTTTCAGTACAGGAGGATTTTTTTATGGCAAAATGTTATGACAAAGAACGATTTGTGATTGAGGAAGTACATGGCCTGGAGGTGCTGGATTCCCGTGGCAATCCCACCGTGGAAGTGACTGTCCGCTTAAAAAGCGGCGCCATCGGTAAAGCCATGGTTCCCTCGGGCGCTTCCACCGGGCGCTATGAGGCTGTGGAACTCAGAGATGAGGAGAAACGTTTCGGCGGCAAGGGAGTGGAGCGGGCGGTCACAAATGTCAATACCCGTATCAATGACCGACTCTGCGGCTGTGACGCCCTCAATCAGCGGGAGATCGACCGCATCCTGATCGAGGCGGATGGAACGGAAAACAAAGGGAAATATGGCGCGAACGCGATCCTGGGCGTATCGCTGGCGACGGCCAGAGCAGCGGCTGACGCGCTGGGGATCCCATTGTACCGCTATATCGGAGGGATCAATGGAAAGACGCTGCCAGTGCCGATGATGAATGTCATCAACGGCGGCGCCCACGCCAAAAATTCCATTGATTTTCAGGAATTTATGATCATGCCGGTGGGAGCGGAGAGCTTCTCAGAGGGCATTCAGATGTGTGCGGAGATTTATCAGCAGCTCAAACAGAATATTCATGAGAAAGGACTCTCCACCGGCGTGGGCGATGAGGGCGGCTTTGCTCCGGACCTGGAATCGGCGGAGGCCGCTCTCGATATTCTCGTGCAGGCCACGGAGGCCGCCGGTTACAAGCCGGGAGAGGACATCTGTTTTGCCATGGACGCGGCAGCCTCGGAGCTTTACGATGAGAATTCCAGACGTTATTATTTTCCGGGCGAGAGCCGGATGAAGGAAAAAGAGATCTACCGGAATGCGGAGGAGATGGTGCAGTATTATGAGGCGCTGGTGGAGCAGTATCCGATCATCTCCATTGAGGATGGCCTGGGAGAGGAAGATTATGCCGGCTGGAAGGTGCTCACCTACCGCCTGGGCGAGAAGATCCAGCTGGTGGGCGATGATCTTTTTGTCACCAACACAAAACGGCTGCAGGACGGCATTGAAAAAGGAATTGCCAACTCCATCCTCATAAAACCAAATCAGATCGGGACTCTCTCGGAGACACTGGATGCCATTCTGATGGCACAGAAAGCCGGATACACTACGGTGATCTCCCACAGAAGCGGCGAGACGGAAGATACGACCATCGCGGACATCGCCGTGGCGGTCAACGCCGGACAGATCAAGACCGGAGCTCCGTGCCGGGCAGAGCGGACCTCAAAATATAACCAGCTTCTCCGCATAGAGGAGGAGATGGGAAGTACGGCCTGTTTCGGAGAAAAATAAGTATGCTACGCCACCGTTTGAGAACAGTAAGGTACTTGTTCTCACGGTGGCGATGTCAAATGCCAGCTTTTTTTGATACTTTTCGCATTCTCCTCTTTACTTATTGGAAAATGTATTCTAATATAAGTACATATATTGCCTGAAAACGGAAGGGTGACTGTGGCGTCCGGTCAGGAATGACAGCGACAGCGACCCAAAGAGCCAGGCAGTGAGGAAAGAGGCGGCACGGGATGTTGCCGCAAAAGGAAGCAGGAGGAAGAAAATGAAACGATATATTGCGATCATACTGGCTGTACTGCTGGCAGTATCCATGATGGGCTGCGGACAGTCCGGCGATCTATTCCCGGAGAGTACCGGCGAAGAAGGAGCTGTGCAGACAGCACCGGTAGATGAGAAGGGGATGAAGGTAGGGTATCTGCTGCCTTCAGGAACCGATACAACAGATACGGAGTCCCGCATCGAGGGGATCCGGCAGATGCAGTATGAGACAGGGCTGAAGGACAGCCAGATACTGATCCGGACGGATGTGTCAAAAGACGACAGCGCCGCTGCTATTGACGAGATGGTGCGGCAGGGCTGCAACATCATCTTTGCCTGTGACGGCCGCTATGAGAATACCATGCTGGCGGCAGCGCAGCAGCATCCGGATGTGCAGTTCTGCCAGGAAGACGGAACAAAGGCGAAAAAGAGCGGACTTGCCAACATGCATACTTACTACGTCCGTCTCTTTGAAGGATATTACGCGGCCGGTGTGATCTCCGGTATGAAGATCAACGAGCTCTTAAACAGCGGCCGGATCACCAGCGCGGACTGCATCATTGGTTTTGTGGCCAATGCGGAGGAGCCGGAGACCACCAGCTGTATCAATGCGTTTTATCTGGGCGTGGGTGAAGTATGCTCTCAGGCATCCATGCTCGTGCGTTACACGGAGGGAGCCGGCGATTATGACGCCGATGCCAGAGCGGCACAGCAGCTGCTGGAAGCGGGCGCGTCCTTTATGAGTCAGTTTACCTCCACAACAGGTGTGGCTACCATCTGTGCGGAAAATGATATCCCGATCGTGGGAAATGCAGTCAATATCATTGATGTGGCTCCGAGCGAGGCGCTGACCTCCGTGGTGGCAGACTGGAGCGTTTACTACACGTATGCAGTCAACTGTCTCCTTCAGGGCACGGCCATCGACACAGACTGGAGTGGCGGCTATGACGACGGCGCAGTGATCCTTTCCCAGTTAAATGACAAGCATCTGGCAGAGGGCAGTATTGAGCGCCTGACAGAGGTGGAAAAGGATCTGCGGGACGGCAAAGCTAAAGTCTTTGACACAGAGAAGTTCACAGTGGACGGAGATTCTCTGGAGACGCTGGCGGAAGATAACGATGATTTTAAAAAGTTCGCGAAGAATATTAAGGACGGAGAATACAGGGAGTCTGCAAAGCGTTCCGCTCCTTCCATGGATTTCTTTGTGGATGGCATAGAAGAAAGCACCTATGATTATCTTGGTGACGGTGAAGAGAACGCTGAGACAGACGAGGCGGATTCTGATTCTGACGAGGCTGCCGTAGACAATGAGACCGTCGACGAGGAGAATACAGACGAGGAAGATACTTCTGACGAGGATGCCGCCGACGAAGGTGATTCTGATGAAGATACCACAGAGGAAGATGACTCCGATGCGGATACTTCTGATGCAGATGATGAAGAGAGCACCTCTGATGAGGAAAGTGACACGGAAGAGGATACCGAAGAAGAGAGCGACACGGAGACAAGAGGAGCCGCCGGCCGTTATAACTTTGCGGAAGACAGTGAAGAATAGAGACACGGAGGGGAAAAGCGTCTCCGCAGGCAGCAGGAGACGCTCCATCCGTTGATTTTTTGCTTGTATTCCCTGTGGGAATGTGTTATCATGATACAAGTTGTGTGTGATGACAGGAGGTGAAGAAGTTGATAAGAACAGCAGTGACCATCGTTTTCATCTTAATATGTATTGCGTTAATCGTAGTTGTATTAATGCAGGAAGGCAAGTCAGCCGGCCTCGGGGCATTAAGCGGACAGGTAGATTCTTATGTGAGAAAGAATCATGGCCGTACAAGAGAGGGAAAGCTTGAGAGAGTAACCGTTATTCTCGGTGTTCTGTTTTTCCTGATCGCCATTGGTCTTGAGTTAAAGTTTTTCTTATAGAAGACTGACCTGTGGAAAGAGTGACCAAAGAGAATGTATCACAGCATGTGAAAGTAAAGTACCCCTTTTGCCGGAAGAATTCTGTCCGGCGGGAGGGGATTTTTTTCATTCACAGGGAACTCCTGCGGCATACGTACTAGGATAAAGAACAGGAGATTGATCATAAATGGAAGAGAAAAGAATATTTGAGCAGAGAAAAGAAATGATCCGGAACATGATTTACGATGAGAGCTATGTCCCTCTCAAATTTAAGGAGATGGCTTATCTTATGCAAGTACCTCATGAAGAGAAAGAAAAGCTGCGGGAGGTACTGCAGGCTCTGCTGGAGGATGGCAGTGTGGAATTGACATCCCGGGGCAAATATGTCAAGGCGGCGCAGGAGCATCTGACCGGCGTCTTTACCGCTCATCCGCGCGGTTTTGGTTTTGTGAGCGTGGAGGGAGAAGACGAGGATATCTTTATCCCCGCTCCTTATGTCAATGGCGCCTTCCACAAGGACATCGTCCGGGTAAAGGTGACCAGAGACGGTCACGGAGGGGGAAAACGCCGGGAGGGCGTCGTTATAAAAGTACTCAAACGGGGCACAGAGACGCTGGTCGGCACTTTTATGCTGAGCAGATCTTTTGGATTTGTCCGTCCGGACGATACGCACTATGGACAGGATGTGTTCATTCCGAAAAAATGCTGCGGAGCCGCCAGAAACAACGATAAGGTGGTGGTACGCCTGCTGTCCTATGGTTCTGAAGGGAAGAAACCGGAGGGAGAGATCACGGAGATCATCGGAAATGCCGATGACCCGTCCGCGGATATCACTGCGATCGTCCGGGCGTTCGGAATCCCGGACACTTTCCCGGGAGAGGTCATGCGGGAAGCGCGGTCCATGCCGGACGAAGTCGTCTTTCCAAAGGGCGAGAACCGCACAGATTACCGCGACCTGCTGACTGTCACCATCGACGGGGAAGATGCCAAAGACCTCGACGACGCCATCACCCTGCGCCGCTGCGACGGCGGCTATGAGCTGGGAGTACACATCGCGGACGTGAGCCATTATGTGAGAGAAGGGAGTCCCCTTGACAAGGAGGCGCTTTCCAGAGGAACAAGCGTTTACCTCTGCGACCGGGTCATTCCCATGCTGCCGAGAGAACTCTCCAACGGCATCTGCTCCTTAAATGCCGGTGTGGACCGGCTGGCTTTAAGCTGTGTCATGCAGGTGGATACAAAAGGAAATGTGACGGGTCATAAGATCGTAGAGTCTGTTATCCGCGTGGACAAGAGAATGAGTTACACAGGGGTAAAGGCGATCGTGGAAGGAAAAGACCATCCGGAGGGAGAGCGGGAGGATATTCGGGAGCTTTGTTTCCTCATGAAAGAGGTGGCGGCCATTCTGAAAGAAAAGCGAAGAAAACGCGGCGCCATCGACTTTGACTTTCCGGAGTCCAAAATTGTGCTGGACAAGGACGGCTGGCCGACAGATATCCATCCTTATGAAAGAAATGTGGCGACAGATATCATCGAAGACTTTATGCTGCTCGCCAATGAGACGGTGGCGGAAGACTATTTCTGGCAGGAACTGCCATTTGTATACAGGACCCATGAGGAACCGGATCCGGAGAAAATCGCCCGGCTGGACACATTTATCCGCAACTTCGGCTTCTACATGAAGACCGGACGGGAACATTTTCATCCAAAAGAGATTCAGAAACTGCTCTTTTCTCTGGAAGGAGAGCCGGAAGAAGCCCTGATCAGCCGTCTGGCACTGCGATCTATGAAACAGGCGCGCTACACGACTCTGAACGTGGGACATTTCGGTCTGTCCACCCAGTACTACACCCACTTTACCTCGCCGATCCGCCGGTATCCGGACCTGCAGATACACAGGATCATCAAAGAAAACATTCACGGACGTTTAAACCGCAAGCGGGTGGAACATTACGAGCAGATCCTCCCGGCCGTGGCAGAGCAGAGCTCCAGGCGGGAACGACGGGCGCAGGACGCCGAACGGGAAGTGGAGAAACTCAAGAAAGTAGAATACATGCAGGGCTTTATCGGAGACGTTTTCGACGGCGTTATCTCCGGTGTCACAGCCAAAGGCTTCTTTGTGGAACTGGAAAACACAGTGGAAGGCATGGTTTCCACCCAGAGCCTGCTGGACGACTACTACCTTTTTGATGAACAGCAATACCGTCTGGAAGGAAAACGCACCGGCCGGGTCTTCACCCTCGGTCAGAAAGTCCGGGTGGTGGCAGAATCCGCCAATAAGACCATGAAAACCATCGACTTTGTGCTGGAAGAATTCTCCTCTGCCGCCGGCTGGGATGTGCACGGAGAAGAAATCCGGTTCGACGGCACCGAAGAAGACTGGTACTCTGACGACGAAGAAAACTGGATCCGGACTAAAGACGACATCGCAAAAAATGACTGGCTGGACGACGAAGAAGCCGACCGCCTGTTAAGCCTTTACGCAAAAAAAGACATAAAGGAGATCGGGTCGTGAGCCTGTCGTCAGAAAACCGTCAGAACGAATGCAAAATCCATCAGAATAAAAACGACGGAAACAAAAAGGAGAGGAAACAGTGGCAAAATCAGAAAACATCCGCCTGATTGCGAACAACAAGAAGGCATACCATGATTATTTTATAGACGAAAAATACGAGGCAGGCATCGCCCTTCACGGCACCGAGGTGAAATCCCTCCGCATGGGCAAATGCAGCATCAAAGAATCCTTCATTACCATCAATCGTGGGGAAGTGCTGATACAGCACATGCACATCAGTCCCTACGAAAAAGGAAACATTTTCAACAAAGATCCCCTGCGCACCAGAAAGCTCCTTCTCCACAAGGCGGAGATCCGCAAGCTGGAAAATCAGGTCAAGATGAAAGGCTACACCATCATGCCCCTGAAAGTCTACCTGAAAGGCAGCCTGGTAAAAGTGGAGATCGGCCTCGCGCGAGGCAAAAAACTTTACGACAAACGCCAGGACATCGCCAAAAAAGACGCCCAGAGAGAGGCACAGAGAGACTTTAAGATCCGGAACTTGGGATGAGCTGGCAAAACAATAAAAACGCTCCGTGAGGCTCTTTTTCTTTTCCGGAAAAGAAAAAGAGCCTTGCATAAACAAGACTCTTAAAAATGGACCTGAGGGGAATCGAACCCCTGTCCGAAAACCTATTCCGCACGGTATCTCCCATCACAGTCTTTATTTTGACATTCCCTCCGTCTGGCGTCTAAAGACAAACTCCAAACTTCAGTAGCTTCATATTACTTCATACCCGGCAAAGCTTACGGATACGAGTGTCCCACATAATCGGTGCCGGACTCTCAGTCTGTGGGTCTACTGAGGCCGACAGCTGCAACTTAGGCAGCGTATGCTAAATTATTATCTTCAGCGTTTATATTTAATTCCGAGTTTTAACGTGGTCCCGGACCACGGATGGCTGCCCCACGTGCAAAGCCCCCGTCGAAACCAGTACAAGCCCGTACTGTTACGAACAGAGCAACAACGCTTTCGCAGTGCTTCTGTATCATTACGAATAAAATCGTAGTAAATTTATTATACTGGATAAAACATATTTGTCAAGACAAATTTTACTTATTTTTCCATGTTTTTTATGCCAACACATTTTTTTATAGAATACACAAATAAAAAAGAAAAAAATTGTTTTTGTTGCGTATTTTTCACCACATGGAAGAATGAGGATGCTATAATAAAAAATATCTAGAAGAGATAGCACTTAAGATACTAAAAGATGACACAACCACATTTACTTGTCTGATATAAAAAAAATCAGAAGTTTTTGTCAAAAAGTTGTTGAAAAAACTTCGAAATTATTATATTATAAAAAATATGAAAGCGCTGGAACCATAATAGATGGTAGCGGGAGTGATTACGGATGATAACAGTATATTCTTTATTTTGGTCAATTATCAATTGTTGTCTGATGGCATTTGTTATATTCCTTCTCAGGACAAGGACGATGCTGATTTCCAAGTACGGCACAGCAGTACTGCGTTTTCTGATCCTGTGTTGTATCATCAGGATCCTGCTTCCGGTAGAATTTCCGGAGCACCAGTACATACTGGCAGATAACTTTCTGTACTCATGGATAGTGAAGCACTTCAAGATTGTGCTGCATCCGGATTTTAAGAGTTTGTTGCTGACATTTCTTATTATCGTGTGGATTTGCGGAAGCCTGTTCAGCGGCTGTCGGCTCCTCTTGAAGTCGAGAAAAGTACAGAAGATTATCCGGGATAATGCCTGCGTGGAGTTCACGAGAGCCAAAGAGATTCTGGAGACGATCGAGCCAGATTGTCCATTACCGGTTCGTCTCTGTTCCGGGATTTCCGTTCCCGTGTTGGCAGGATATCTTCATCCGGCGATTTATTTTCCGGAGTATCCTTATAGCGACGAGGAACTTCGTTATGTGCTGTTTCACGAACATGCGCATTGGAAGAGGAAAGATATCTGGAAGAAGCTGATCATGAATATCATCTGCATTCTGGTCTGGTGGAATCCTGCAGTTTACATTATCCGAAGAGAGTTGTCTCAGTTGCTCGAGTTCCGCTGTGATAAGACGCTGGCAAAGGATCTGGACGACTTTGAGATTGTCGGTTATCTGAATCTTCTGATGGTCAGTTACGAGCGGGCGAAGAATCCGCTCATCAAAACAAACCTGTACACCATCGAGTTTGTAAACACAGGAAAGCAGTACACGATCATGCAGAGATTTGACTTGTTGTTAGACAGGCATACCGTCACCTCACACAGATTGCTGCCGCAGATGGTGATCGTGCTCTTGGCACTTTTGTGGATGTTCTGTTCGTATTACTTTATTTGGCAGACGAATTACTATGCATCAGAAAGGGAAATTCAAACTGAGGATGTATTACGACAACCTGTAGTTGAATCTTCCAATAATGATAATGCTTATCTTCAAGAACAGGTAGATGGTTCATATATATTTCATTTTAGAAGTCATGCATTAGAAGTTTCGAAAGAAGATGTAGAGGCTGGTTTATATGAATATTATCCAGTTATTGAATATGAAAAAGATAAGAACATATTTTTCGAGTTCGTAGACCAAATAAAAGAGTATATAAATATTTTTTTCATAAAGGAGGATGATTAGTTATGAAAG
>DSLMC04103__coassemble_436_pt1 | contig 35748 bp, 28 predicted proteins | sample DSLMC04103__metabat2_low_PE_013 | metagenome-assembled genome bin DSLMC04103 | reverse complement strand
CAGTTAAGAAGGTGGGATTATGATGATGGAAAAACCTGAAATTAATCCAACTTTTTTTTATGGACCAGTCGTCTCCCATAAATTTCATGGGAATATTTCCAAAGATAAAGGAAAATACCGCATTCGATTTTCTTTATATTTTAAATCCGGCGATGAATATAAGACTCAAAAAAGTGGTTTTAATACTGAAGAAGAAGCGGAAAAGGCAAAAGAAGTTATGATTGCTGAATTAGCAAATGGTAAGTACGTCCCTTTTCATTATACTGTTAAAGAGTATTTTGATTATTACCTATATCATTATATGATGGAAGAAGTCAAGATACGGTACAATACTTACCAATCATATAAAAATTCTTTGTATAATTACTTATTACCTGCTTTGGGAGAAAAGACAAAGTTAAAAGATATACATTCCAGCGATCTTCAAAAAGCTATAAATGATATTCCTTATGAGTATTCAAAATTGTCATGCATGAAGATAACAAAAATGGCTTTTGCGTTTGCAGTAAAAAATAACTACATAGCCCACGATCCTAGTCTATTAGCAATCGAATTACTCAAAAAAGACATGCCTAAAAAAGAAAAACGGAATATTCCGCCTTATACTATAGAACAACTTGGGCATATGTTACTTACCTGTAAGGAATACTTCTATGATATGTATATGCCATTACTGCTATCATTAACTATTGGGTCGCGTATTTCCGAAACAATCGGAATAAAATATACTGATGTTGACTTTTCATCAAAAAAAATTTACATTTATAGACAGCTGGGAAGGAATATCAATGAGTCCGGAAACAAATCATTAGTCACACAGCCATTGGAGACCAAAACTCCTAACGGCGTTCGGGAAATACCAATAACTGATTGGATCATCGATGAGATAATCGCGAAAAGAGCATGGTACACAAAACAAAAAAAGAAAATAGCTGATTTTCATGATTATGAATATATTTGCTGCCATTGTGATGGCAGACCATTTAATCGTCAAGATTTCCTAGATGACTTTAAATCCCTGCTGATAATGTGCGGTTTGCCTTCTATACATTGGCATGATCTCAGGCATTTCTATGCGACTAAACTAAAGAATCATGAAATAAATATGAAGGCTATTTCAGAATACATGGGGCATCATTCTGCAGATTTTACAAAAAACGTTTATATATATACAGAAGATGCTATTTATGATTGTACCATATTATATAAGATATGGGAAGAAACACGTCCTGATATAGATGATAATCGTACTGATATCTATATCCCTTTTACTGATGAGTATTACTATTCTTTACTCAATGGATATTGTAATAATTTCAATCATGTTAAAGGCTATAATGCTAATTAGTACCATAATGTATCAGATTGTATCAAAAAACGGGATAAATTAGAACTGTCGCCAATGCCTGAAAAAGCAAAGAATATTCACATAAAATTTTATGTGTTACTCAGAAAGATAAACTCCTGATTCTGTTTAAATCATGCAATAATAATGATGCACAGCAAAAAGCAATGCTTTGTTAAAACAGCACAAATTTAGAAAGGACTATATGTATATAATTATGAATAGTACACATAATCTGGCGTTAAAAGATGAAATATTGTTAGAAATTGAGAAGCCGGTCCGCTATATCGGACATGAGGTCAACAGCGTGATCAAAGACCCGGATAAGGTGGATATCCGGGTCGGGATGGCCTTTCCGGATGTTTACGAAATAGGCATGTCACATCTCGGAATGAAAATCATTTATGAGCAGATGAACCGCCGGGAGGACATCTGGTGCGAGCGGGTGTTCTCTCCGTGGGTGGATCTTGATAAGGTTATGCGGGAAGAAAAGATTCCGCTGTTTGCCCTGGAAAGCCAGGACCCGGTGTTTCTGTTTGATTTTCTTTTGATCACCATTCAGTATGAAATGTGTTACACAAACATTTTGCAGCTTCTCGACCTGGCGCAGATCGGCATCTATGCCAAAGACCGCCGGGAGGACGCTCCGTTTGTCATCGGCGGCGGACCTTGCACGTATAATCCGGAACCGCTGGCTCCGTTTTTTGATATGTTTTATATCGGAGAGAGCGAGACGGTGTACTATGATCTGATGGATCTTTATAAGGAACATAAGGCGCAGGGTGGCAGCCGGAAAGAGTTTTTAAAAAAGGCAGCGCAGATTCCGGGAATCTATGTTCCTTCCTTATATAAGGTGACATATCATGAGGACGGAACGATTGCCTCCATGGAACCGATCTGTCCGGAAGCACCAAAGACAGTGCTTCGTCAGGTGCAGATGGATCTTAATGATACGTTTTATCCTGAAAAGCCGCTGGTTCCGTATATTAAGGTGACGCAGGACCGCTGTGTGCTGGAAATCCAGCGGGGGTGTACGAGAGGCTGCCGGTTCTGTCAGGCGGGTATGGTGTACCGCCCGCTTCGTGAGAGAAGTCTTTCCATGCTGGAGCGGGTGGCAGAAAATTCCTTAAAGTCCACGGGAAACGATGAGATTTCTTTAAGTTCTCTAAGTTCCAGCGATTACAGTCATCTGCCGGAACTGTGCAATTACCTGATCGACAACTTCCGCAGCAAAAATATCAATATCGCCCTGCCGTCTCTGCGTATCGATGCATTTTCCCTCGATGTGATGAGCAAAGTGCAGGACGTCAGAAAAAGCAGTCTCACCTTTGCGCCGGAGGCCGGAACCCAGCGGATGCGGGATGTCATCAATAAGGGACTTACGGAGGAAATGATCTTACACGGCGCAGAGGAAGCTTTCAAGGGAGGTTGGAATAAAGTAAAACTTTACTTTATGATGGGACTTCCGACAGAGACGGAGGAAGATATGAAGGGCATCGCCCATCTCTGTGAGAAGGTCGCTATGCATTATTATAAACTGGATTCTCAGTACCGAAATGGCCGGGTATCAGTGGGAGCCAGCTGCTCTTTCTTTGTGCCAAAGCCATTTACGCCGTTCCAGTGGGCGTCCATGTGCGAGGAAGAAGAATACACCAGACGGGCGCATCTGGTCAACGACGAATTCAAGGCGCAGCATAACCGCCGCAGCCTTTCGTTCAAATATCATGACGCCAAGACGACGGTGCTTGAGGGAATTCTCGCCCGGGGCGACCGCCGCATTGCCGACGTGATCTATTCCGCCTACAAAAAGGGGTGTCTGTATGACGCCTGGACAGAATTCTTCCACTATGACCGCTGGATGGAAGCCATGGAAGAAAACGGTCTGAATTATCATTTTTATACTACAAGAGCGAGAAGTCTTGATGAAATTTTCCCGTGGGATTTTATCGACATCGGCGTGACGAAAACATTCCTCAAGAGAGAATGGAACAACGCCATGGAAGAAAAAGTAACGCCAAATTGCCGGGAAAAATGTTCCGGATGCGGCGCAAGTCGTTTTGGAGGAGGTGTCTGCCGTGAAAGCAAGAATCAAATGGAGTAAAACAGGAGTCCTCAAATTTATCGGGCATCTGGACGTACAGCGGTATTTCCACAAGGCTATGGTGCGGGCGGAACTTCCCGTCTCCTTCTCAAAAGGAATGAGTCCACATCAGATCATGAGCTTTGCCGCACCGCTGGGCATCGGTATGACCAGCGAGGGCGAGTATGTGGATGTGTCTTTTGACTGGTGCTATTCCGGAGAAGAAATGCTGGCGCGGATGAATGCCGTCATGAATGAGGGAATTTCCGTTCTGGAATTTAAACAGATTGACGAGAAAGAGAAAAACTGTATGGCAGTCACAGCTGCCGCCGATTATCTGGTAGATTTCCGGAAAGGTTACTATTACACCGACGCCTTTTTAAAACGGACGGAGCCGTTTTATTTCCAGGAACAGATTCCAATTCTCAAGAAAACGAAGCGCAGTGAAAAAGAAGTCGATATCTCGCCAATGATACTCGCCATCCGGGAACAGGACGAAAAGATTTTTATGCGCCTCGTGACCGGCAGCGCGGAAAATCTCAAGCCCCAGCTTGTGATGGAGGCTTTCTGCAAATACCTCGGCTACGATTATGAACCTTTTGCGTTCCAGTACCATCGCCTGGAAACATATCTGAAGAAAGATGGGGCATTGCTTCCGCTTGGTGCAGTGGGAAGAAATGTACCGGAGGCGATGGATGTACCTGTGGAGGTACTGTAAGTAAACAAGAGTCGGGCTATCCCGACTCTTGTTAAATGATTTAAAGCTCAATCTTGTCACGGTCACATATAACAGAAATATCAGGTTCAAAAAAGGCATTATTCGGCTTCAGTGGGAAGCCGGTAGCCGTTGGCGCTGCGGTTCCAGCTGACGCTGGTTTGGTCGATGGTATATACCGGGGTGAGTCCCTCCTGTTCGCTGCGGGCGTTACAGTAAGTGATCGCATCCATCCAGGAAATGCTTTCCACCGGCAGGTTTTCACCGGAAAAATTGCTGGGATTTTCTCCCACCACAGATTCATATTCCTGCTGGGTTACTCCCGATCCTGAAAGATCTTTTTAACTTCACACGATCTCCCCTTTCTCCCTTTATCCGTTCAGACCAAGGTCGCTTAACCATTCTGTGATACGGTTCTGTGCATCGGACAGTTCGCTTTCTGTCAGATCCAGCCCCTCAAGGATCGTCGCGCCGTCGGCACTCTCTTCGATTCCTGAAAGACTTCTTCCAAACCCACCGCTGGAGCTGGTGTTAAATGGTATCAGAGTTTTTCCTGCCCAGTCGTAACTCTCTAAGAAAGTATACACTGCCATAGGAGCGTCGCTCCACCAGTTCGGATAACCGACAAAAAGATACTTGCAGTGGCTGTCAGACATTTCTGCCTGCAAGATAGGCTTCTTCCATCGCTTTTGTACCGATGACCTCTCCCTTTTGCCAGACATGTTCACCCCAGATGATCTGTCTGACACGATTCCCCAAGTTTTCCAAAATCATCGACAGGTCTTCTGCGTTGCGCCTAAGCCCCTGTTTTCCATCATGTCCTGTCACGATAACATAGGCATCTTTGCCGCCAAGTCCCTGCCATTTAGGCAGCAGTCGGTCAATAAAAATCTTCATCTGACCGCTCATCGTGAGGAAATAGGTCAGGGAGGCCAGAACCAGTACGTCTGCCTCTTCTGTTTTTTGAAGGATCTCTGCCATATCGTCTTTCTGGACGCAGGCGCCGGTCTTAAAACAATAATAACAGGCTTTGCATGGATGCATCTCATTTTCCTGCAGGGAGATTTTTTCAACCTGATGTCCCGATTCTTTCGCACCGCGGATAAATTCATCGCATAATAAGTCGGAGTTGCCCTTTGCCCGGGGACTGCCGTTGATCACTAATATTTTCATGAAACATTCTCTTTTACCAATGCTGTTCCCTTACTTCATTTCCTTTTCCCAGTAGCGGATCACATCCAGTTGCATCTCGTCGGCCAACTGCTCCATCCGGGAAATTTCTTCTTCGGACAGTTCAAGTGCGGCAGCTTTCGCGGCATCTTCCACCTGGTATACTTTGGTCACGCCGATGATAGGCAGCGTTCCTTTGGCAATGGCCCAGGACACCGGAACCTGTGCTGTCGCCACGCCGTGACCGTCCGCGATCTCTTTCAGGCAGGCGTTCAGTTTTTCAAGCTGAGGCAGCATAGGGTTGTATACCGCACCCCGGTCGGAATCTGCCGGGAAAGGATGGCTGGTATCGTACTTACCGGACAGCGCTCCCTGTTCCAGCACCATATAGGAGAAGAAGGTGATATCATTTTCAATCGTTTCAGAAGAAGTGCTCTCCTGTTGTTCGTTTTTATTATAAATTGAACCTGTTTCAATGTCTAATGCCTATTCTTTATCTTGTTTCATGCGTTCATCGTATGGATAAAACCCCCCCGGATCCCGGATCCTGGAGCGCTTTCCAGAGCGCTTTTTAATTTCAAAGGAAATTGCGTTTCTATGAAATTAAAAAAAGCGGACGGGGTATCCGCTTTATATTGGTTTATATGAATCACAATTCATATTCTTCTATCTGACAATTTTCTTTATAATAATGGAAAAATTCGTCGTTGGTCATGTCGGCAAAATAGCTGCGGATGATCCGACAGACGCCTCCGTGACAGACGGCCAGCACATTTTTATCCGGATATTTTTTCTTTACCTCTTCGATAAAGCCGTACACCCGGTATGCCATCTGCATCATGGACTCGCCGCCCTCCGGATACCGGTAAGCAAACTGGCGCTTGTTGGCGAGAAAACCCTCATCCTGGCGGTCTTTTCCCTCGAAGATGCCGTAGTTTTGTTCGATGAGACGCTCGTCTATCTGAAGAGGGATCTGCCATCGGTCGGCGACCGTTTTGGCTGTCTCATGGGCCCTCTGCAATGGAGAGCAGATGATAAGATCAATGTCATATTCTCCGACTCTCTCTGCCAGCTGACTTGCCTGTTCTTTTCCCTTATCGGTCAGTTCCACATCGGTTCTTCCGCAGATTTTGTTATGAACATTCCAGACCGCCTCTCCGTGGCGGGTTACATAAAATTTCATACCTTTATTTCGACACGAAAATCCGTGTCATCCCCCTCTCCTCTTAAGTGTTTTTATATTTGCCAAAATAGTCGTCAATCCGCTCTTTGTTGAGGTCTTCTCCGATGACGATGAGCACTTCCTGGCCGTTTCCGATGGGCTCCAGGCGGATATTTCTCCGGGTGGCATTGATCTCCAGCCAGCCGCCCTGTTTTGTTTTAAGAAATCCTTTAATCCGGAAAATGTTTCCGCAGGAGAAGTCTTCCATTACTTCCCGGATGAGGGTTTCCAGTCCCTGCTCCGGCTCCGGCAGATGAATGTCCAGATAGTATTGGGTGGAGTAGGAACTGTCGTCTTCCAGTGGATGTTTGACGTAAGAGGCGTGCCCATAGCCGCCGGAGGCGATGCGCGCCCAATCGGCGTCCGTAAAGCTGTCCCAGTCCTTTGTGATGATCTCATCGGAAAGCTGACGGCTGCACCGGACGTTTTCAAGAGAGCGGTTCATGTGGCGGATGGTCCGGGCGATCTCCTCTTTCTCGCACTGGCTGGTCTTGCTTAAGAGAATAGTTCCCGCTCCCGCAATCTGGGAAGCGAGAAGAAATTCGGACTGGGGAGATAACTGTTCTTCCAGACCGCCGTCAACGATGGCGATGACATTTCCTTTCTCATACCAGCGGCATAAAGGTTCTTCATAGAGAACATCATAGAACTCATCCACATCAAAGATGCCGGAGGGTTCGATCAGCACCCTGTCGTATCCGGACATCCCCATGGCGATCAGCTTAGTCTTGAAACGGCGGCGGTGGCAGTCGGCGTCGCAGCCGCCGGCCACCATGGAGAGGTCGCATTTCTCTCCCTGCAGTTCCTGTAAGAGCATCATGTCCACGTTGACCGCGCCGTAATCGTTTTCAAGGATACCGATGGTATAGCCCTGCTCCATGAGGTATCTGGCATATTTTTTTATAAAGGTTGTCTTTCCGGCTCCGAGAAAGCCGGTAATCAGATCTACTTTAATCATATCGTTTCCTGTTCTGTTTCCGGCGATGCCGTTTGCCGAATTCTTCTTCCACATCCCGGCAGCGCCGTTTGCCTGGCGCTTTACGCCTCTGTTTTTCGTGCAACGCCGCTTTCGATGGCTGCTTTTTTAGTCGCTTCTGCCACGGCATCTTTTACCCGGGAATCGAAGGCGGCCGGAAGGATATAATCCGGATTCAGCTCTTCGTCGCTCACCAGTCCGGCGATGGCGTAGGCGGCGGCAATCTTCATCTCATCGTTGATGTCAGTAGCGCGGACATCCAGCGCACCGCGGAAGATGCCAGGGAAGCAGAGGACGTTATTGACCTGATTCGGAAAATCAGAACGTCCGGTGGATACCACGGCGGCTCCGGCTTCTTTTGCCTCGTCCGGATAAATCTCCGGTACCGGGTTCGCGCAGGCAAAGATTACCGGGTCCTTTGCCATGGAACGCACCATGTCTTTGGATAAGGTTCCCGGAGCGGACACGCCGATAAAGACGTCGGCGCCTTTGATGACGTCGGCGAGGGTTCCTTTTTCATGATTCCGGTTTGTGATCTTTGCCATCTCCTCTTTGACCGCATTGAGGTTGTCTCTGCCCTCATAGATCGCGCCGTGGCGGTCGGTCATGATGACATTTTTAAGGCCCATGGAGATGAGCAGCTTGATGATGGCGATTCCGGCGGCTCCGGCTCCGGATGTGACGATCTTGACGTCGGAAAGCTTTTTGCCGACGATCTTTAAGGCGTTGATCAGACCGGCCAGAGTGATCACGGCTGTGCCGTGCTGGTCATCGTGGAAGATCGGGATATCGCAGCACTCTTTTAATTTTTTCTCAATCTCAAAGCAGCGCGGCGCGGAGATGTCCTCCAGGTTGACGCCGCCAAAGCTTCCGGCCAGAAGGCGGACAGTGTTGACGATCTCATCTACGTCGTGGCTTCTGATACAGAGAGGAATGGCGTCCACACCGCCAAATTCCTTAAACAGCACACATTTTCCTTCCATGACCGGCATACCGGCTTCCGGACCGATGTCGCCAAGGCCAAGGACAGCGGAGCCGTCTGTCACGACAGCGACCGTGTTCCAGCGTCTGGTCAGCTCAAAACTTTTATTCACATCTTTCTGAATCTCCAGACATGGAGTGGCGACGCCCGGTGTGTAGGCAAGGCTCAACGCTTCGCTGGAATCCACTTTCGCCCGGGATACCACTTCTATTTTACCTTTTAATTCATAATGCATTTTTAATGATTCTTTTGCATAATCCATGGATATCAATCCTCCTGTGATTCAAAATACTTTGCGGACAATTTTTTTGTCCGCCATCCTCATATACAATACAGCAAAATGAGCAGAAAATCCAGAACACTTTTTAAATTTTTTTCTGTCAATTTCATAATAATTGATTCTTATTTCTAATATTCCTATATATTTAATAGAATTTGTAAAAAACACTTTGAAATTCCGACTTTTTTTGCTATTATAACTTAATGTGAATCCTTGAATGAAAACCCAGAATGCAGAACGCCAATGTTCCGGCGCCCCATTGAAACTGAGTAAATTGACCTGAGGAGGGGATTTTTTGTCAGATTCCAACATCACCAAACGTGCGCTGGCTCAGTCATTAAAACAGTTAATGGAAACACAGCCCATCGAGAAAATCAGCGTGGGAAATATCTGCAGTCAATGCGGACTGAGCCGTAAAAGCTTTTATTACCATTTTAAAGACAAGTATGAACTGATCAACTGGATTTATTATACGGAGTTTGTCGAGAAGGCGATGGAAAAACAGTTTGATTCTGCCTGGAGCCTTTTTGAAGATATGTGCGGCTATTTTTACGAAAATCGCGATTTTTACAATAAGACATTCCGGGTGGAAGGGCAGAATTCTTTTTCCGAATATTTCTTTTCTTTGATATTTTCTATTATGAACGCTCATCTGGCAGATTTGTTTGCAGATGAGCCATCGGTGGAACCTTACGCGGAGTTTTTCACGGATGCCCTGGTGTGCGCCATCAAAAAATGGCTTTCCCGGAAAGACACCATGCTGCCTGATGAATTCTGTCGTTTCGTAAGAAAAGCCATTTTGCGCGTTTCCCGTGGGACCAATGAAAATCATGCGTTTATATTATGACATATTTTTATTGTCTTCCGCGGGACAGCAGATCTCAAAACATCTTCCATGCTGCACTCAAAAATATTTTTCACATTCTCACAGCTATTTTCCACATAACGGTCTTCTTCCATATCGCCGCCTTTATGATATACCCGCGCGCTTCCGTCCATGTTAAAACCGATATCGTAGCTGTCTTCCGATATCATCTCATTGATTTTCCAGGAATCCTGAAGCAGATCCATGGCAATCACAGCCTTCTTCTGCCCGTTCCGCACAGAGAGAATATAATCATACACTTTATGACAAGTCTCTTTTTTACAGGACGGAGACGGAATCAAAAGGGCAAAATACGGGCGGAGAGGCATCTGCTTTGCCAGCCACCGGCCATCCAAAATAAAATCTTCGTTTTCTTCCGAATAATAGGAATATACGGCATACAAAAGATTCTCCTCCCGGAGTTTCGGACAAAGATTTGCTGCCTTATCATCAGCGCATACGGCGATCATCACATTTTTACTGTGATGCACTCCGGCAAGAAATGTCGGTGAAAGATCCGTATCTTTGACAAAAATGACAAAGGCACAGTCCCAGTTTTTTTTCAGAAGAGAAAGCAACGCCTCCGGCTGTCCCTTCTCCAGTTTGAGCAGATATACATAGATTCCCAGCGCCTTTCCCTGCCGGATGATTTCCTGATAGATGGAATCTTTCTCTGCCAGTTTTTCTTCATCCAGGCTCATGGAAAGTGACAGGGGAACACTGAAATTCTCAAGATCCTCCACCTCACGGATACGTTTTACACCCCTGGTGCAGCCATTATAGCCCACATTCATTCCAAAGGTGGAGAGAATGTGCTTGTCCACATGATCGGTCAGATCCGTGATCAGATCATAGTAAGCACTATTTTGATTCTGCAAAAATTCCTGAACCTGGGACAAAAAAACCTTTTGCAAACGTCCCCTTGAAAAATTAACCCCCATATCAATCAGATTTCTGGCTGCTCTGCGGGGAGATTTATTTATTTCCTTTAATGCTTTATTCAGTACAGATTCAATAAATATTCTGTTGATATCTTTCTCTTTTCTCATTTCTATTTGCCGCTGGCTGCCCACATTTCATCAGCCTGCGGTTTCCAATTCTGCGCATATGGTTTGCAGCGATCACAGAGCTGATCGACTTCCTCCGGTGATTCATAATCTGTAGACTTCGCACCGGATTCTTTGACCATCTTCGGCAGAAGTTCCGGATTCTCCAGCATCGGACATGGACGGAGCATGTTTTTGTTAAATGGCTGTCCGTTATGATAAGCCATAAAGATCGGACTCTTCAAGGCTTCAAGCAATGTGCATTCCCGGATATTTGCGTTAGAGTAGTGGATAAATACGCAAGGCTCCACATCCCCTTTGGCATTGATATGCAGATATCTTCTTCCACCGGCGATACATCCGCCCACATACTCGGCGTCATTCTGGAAATCCAGAGAGAAAATAGCCTTCGTACTTCTGTATGCCCGGATTCTCTCATAAATCATCTTTCTCTGTTCCGGTGTCGGAAGAAGTTCCGGTGCTGCGCCGTTTCCAACCGGCATATAATGGAAGAACCAGATAAACAGAGCGCCGGCATCCATGATCATATCGAAGAACTCCTCACTGGTGATATCATAGCAGTTCTTGCTGGTATAGCAGGCGGAGATACCGAACGGCAGCTTATGTTCTTTTAATAATTTCATGGCGTGCATGACTTTTTCGTAGGCGCCTTCTCCTCTTCTTCCGTCATTTGCCATCTCAAAACCTTCCAGGCTGATGGCCGGAACAAAGTTCTTTACCCGGAGCATTTCCTCACAAAATGCATCGTCAATGAGTGTCCCGTTAGTAAAGCTTAAGAACTCACAGTCCGGATGTGTTTCACAAAGTTTGATGATATCTTTCTTTCTTACCAGTGGCTCGCCGCCGGTGAAAATATACATATAAGTACCCAGTTCTTTACCTTGGGATACGATAGAGTCAAGCTCCTCAAAGGAAAGATTCAGCTTGTTTCCGTATTCTGCCGCCCAGCATCCGGTACAGTGCATGTTGCAGGCGGACGTCGGATCAAGCAAGATTGCCCACGGTACGTTGCAGTTTTCTTTCTCGCTCACCTCTTCCTGACGGGCGCTTCCCACCAGGCTGGCGTTTACGATAAAGTTCTTAAAAAATGTGTTCCGGACGCCCTCGTCCAGATTCCAGACCTTCATGATCAGTTCATACCAGTTGTTCTTCTGGGCAATGGCGTTACGAAATGCGGCTCTCTGCCCTTCGTACCAACCGTTTGGCGCTACCTTATCGACCATCTCCATCAGCTTTGGAACATTGGCCTCCGGGTTTTTTCCCATGTATTCCCATGCTTTTGTCAGTGATGCGGACATGGCCGCAATCTTTGCTTTCTCTACCAGTTTACTCATTCTATATCTTCTCCTTTTGTTCAAATTTTTGCATCAGGTGAAAATATTATTATTATTTTCACATTGCTTTTATATGATAAATCCCAAAAGAAAAAAAGTCATTGGGCAAAACTTTTTTTCTGTCTCAAAATGGGACACCACCCTAAAAAGTGTTACTTTTTAGGACACGAAAGTGAAAAGTGTTACATTTTGGGACAAAATGCAGAAATTGTCCAAATGACTTTCTTGATTTTCAATCTGAAATTAACAGAAGATATCTGGCAATGTAACTACACCAGATGGATGAACGAATAAAGGACCTCCCCCCTGCCCTCTTTCATCACCGATCGTGTCATGGAGAGGAAGGGGGGAGACCCGGTCAAAACAGGGACTTCGGCCGGTTAACCACCCGGAGCAGCGGCTTGCCATCGGAAAGTCTCTCCAGATTCTCCCAGATCATCGCATATCCGCGCCGGAAACTGGAGGCGGTGATGCCACCGATATGCGGGGTGAATAGCAGCCGGTCCGCGATCGCCGGCTGACTTAACAGGGGGTGATCTTTTTGTACCGGCTCGCGATCTAGGGTATCCAGACCTGCCATGGAAAGACGTCCGCTCATAAGCGCCTGTATGAGCGCATCGTCATCCACCAGCTCTCCCCGGGAGGTATTGACAAAGTAAGCCCCCCGGCTTCATTTTCTCAAAAAACTCCCGGTCGCACATCCGCTCGGTCTCCCCGGTGACAGGAAGGTGAAGGCTGATGATATCACAGGTGGCCAGCAGCTCGTCAAGAGGAAGATACATGGCCTGATATTTTAATTCGTCTTCCGGTTCAAGACGGTTTCTCTTATAGTAATACACTTCCGCACCGTAGGCCGCCAGGAGGGTGGCTGTACATTTGCCGATATCGCCAAGGCCGATCAGGCCAACCCGGCAGTCGGCCAGTTCCCGCAAACTTCCCTCTGCCATATAGGATTCTTTGACAGTGACCTGTCTGCCTTCCCGCACGGCGCGGTCATTGACCAGAATATTTTTTAACAGTCCCTGCATGAGAAGGATCGTCTGTTCCGCCACAGCGGAGGCGTTCATCCCGGCGCAGTTGCAGACCGGGATCTGCCGTGCGGACGCGGCTTCCGTATCAATCCGGTTATAAGCCACTCCCTCCGAGTGGATCAGTTTGAGATGCGGCAAAAGATCGATCAGCGCGCCCGAAATATCGGCAATGGCGTCCGCCACGATAACCTCGGCATCCGGCATGGCGGCGGCGTATTCCTCCGCCGTGTGTCCCATGGACATCTCCGCCACAGTCGCTTCTTTTGCCGCCGATGTATCCGGTGTGTACCGTTTCATATTTTCCGCTTTTCCGATATGTAATATCTTAACCATGTGAGCTGTTCTCCCTTCTCCTGATCGAGTAACATGTTCAAAAACTGTCTGCATTTTCGGATGTCAGAAACTCTGGCATTTCGCTCCGCAAAACTGTCCTGTCCGACTTTTACAGATCATATTTTACAATATCCATGGATACGGAGCCGTCCGCGATGAAAGAAATACCGTCGGCGGAAAGGTCGGTATGCACAGTGGCAGCCATCACATGTTCGCCGTCGTTTACGAAAACTTCCATGCTGAAATTATCCAGGATCAGACGGAGCTTGATGCAGCCGTTCTCACTGCGGACCTGGCTTCTTCTCTGGTGAATGATTGCCCGTCTGGAACCGGAAAACTTCCGGTCAACTTTCAGCACGGATTCATAAGGACGGAAACTTAAGGAAGTAAAATATTTGTCATTCTGTGCAAACCGGATCCAGAACTTCTGGTAAAGATTTTTGGCATCGCCCGGGCGAAGGGTCACTTCCATATCCACCTTTCTTCCCTTAATGCCGCCTAACTGCATGGTACCGGAGAACGTCAGGTTTTCATAGGCAACCTTGTTTTTCCGAAGCTCATTCAGTTCCCGTACCGGCGTTTGGATGAGTCGTCCGTTCTTTACAGATAACTCTCTCGGGATGCTCATCTGTCCGAACCACGGCTGATTAAATGTATAAAAGTTGCAGGTATCCCAGTTCTGCATCCATCCGATCATGATCCGGCGGCCATCCGGCGCCAGCACGGTCTGCGGCGCATAGAAATCAATTCCGTAATCCACAGCCTGATTGCTCTCTTCCTGGAAGGTCTCCGTCCGCTCATCGTAAGTGCCGATAAAGCAGACGGTGCCGTTGCCGTTATGATACTCCAGTCCCTGCGGAAGCATATCCTGCGGACTTGTGAGAAGCACCTGTTTACCGTCAAGCTCAAAGAAATCCGGGCACTCCCACATTTTACCCAGACGGTCATTGTTGCGAAGAAGAATCTTCTCAAACTTCCAGTGAAGGGCGTCATCGCTGCTGTAAAGAAGGATCTGCCCATCTCTGTCTCCGTCGCAGTTTCCGGCCACACAGCGAAACGTTCCGTCCGGCTGCTGCCAGATCTTCGGGTCGCGGAACTCAAACCGGTCGCCGCCTTCCGGCAGCTGTCTCTCGTCAAGAACCGGATTGCCCTCGTATTTCTCATAGTCAATGCCATCGCCGATGGCGATACACTGGGTCTGTACCCCCTTTACTGTTCCGTCCGGCATCTCCTCATTGACAACGCCCGTGTACATCAGAAGATGACGGCCATCTTCCAAAGCGACGGCACTTCCGGAGAAACATCCGTCCTTATCATAGCTCTCGTCCGGCGCCAGGGCTACCGGAAGATACTCCCAGTGCAGCAGGTCTTTGCTGACCGCATGTCCCCAGTGCATCGGACCCCAGTAAGAGGAATACGGGTGATACTGATAGAACAGATGATACTGTCCGTTGTAGTAGGAGAATCCGTTCGGGTCATTCATCCATCCGACCTGCACGGACAGGTGGAACCCCGGTCTCTGGACGTCTGTCATGTTCGCTTCATGCTCCGCCTCGTATTTTCTGGCTTTTTCTAATTTTTCACTTCCCATTTTCAAGCCCTCCTTTATTGATTTCTTTTTCTTTGTCTCTTCCGCCCGGCCGCGCCGCAACGACGGCTCCCACCAGGAACGGAAACAGGGAGACGACTACCCGGTACAAAATAACAAGTGAGACGACCCTGGCCTCTCCGATCAGTGGATGGAAAAGAAGGATCAGCATGGCGTCAAGAGAACCGTAACCGCTCGGTGTCGGAATGACGCCCGCCAGCATCGTCGCCAGCGCCATAAGCACAAGAGAGATGCCGAAGGTCAGCCGCCGTCCGTCTCCGTAGAGGACGAACGGGGTGAGAAACCAGCAGAAATATTTCACAAAATTGAGCGCCAGCGCCGCAAACAGCAGCCCTTTTTTCTTATAGAGTCTCCCGGCGCCGTCCTGCAGGATATCTGCCTGCTCGCTGAGCTTCCTGATTCTTTCTTCCCATGCCGTTTTTCCCGCCGTGATCTTATAGAGGAAGGAAAACAGCGCTTCCTTGCCCCTTTTAAATACAGTGAGCAAGACGATCCCGGCTCCGATCGCCATGGTGATCCCGACAGCCAGCGCAATATATCCCTGATAGGCGCCGATATAGCGTTCCACATACGAAAAGCAGAAGAAAAAGCTCACAGCCCCCATCACGCAGATGGCGACCTTCTGCATCAGATACTGGACAAGACTCATCCCTGTGGCTTCCGCCACCTTCATTCCGCCGCGGTTTAAATAATATACTTCCGCGATACCTGACCCGCTTCCAAAGGTGACCAGCCGGAAAAAGCTGCAGTACAGGGAGCAGACAACTCCCTTCCCATAAGATACCGCCTGGGAACAGGAACGGGACAAAAGAGCGATGATGCCGCCCTCTGCCAGAAAATATCCCATGGACAGGCAAAGAAGCAGTAAAACCTTCTGCACCGGAACCTTCCTGATCTCCTGAAGCCCTTCCACAAAACTGTCACGGAAAAAAATGAGCAGTACAGCCAGGATCAGAATCACTGCTGCCAGTTTCCACCATTTTCGTTTACTCCCTGTCAATCTGTCTCACCTGATTTCTGTCTTTCTCGTTATCATGTCATACAGTTATACTATCAGACAAATTCCTTCTTTTGTCAATATATATTCTGAAAAAAATGAACTTCCTTTTGTCGGGCGTGCCGCCATCATTCTTTACCAAAAAAGGAACCGTTTCTTTCATAAATGTATCTGGCATTACGGGTGACATCTTCCACAAGGCTCATAGCCCTGACTGGTCAGTTCCTCTCTCGTACCGGTATATTCTTCCCGGTTCTTCCCTTTTATATCCGCTGCCCCGGAACAATCCGGCAAATGAAATTTATGTGTATTTGTATTGAGGATATACGTCTGCTGTCCGGAGGTATCCCCGGAAGAAGGATTTCCAGCCGTCCCATTCTCCGGTGTCTCCCAGTTTTCTCCGGTGGCGTAGTCGATCGTGATATCCGGCTGCACATTATAGACATAGACGTTGAAGCTTACTCCCTCGCCGTCGTCCTCCACGGATTCCGCTTCCATCTGCACGCCGGAAGCAACGAGGTCGTCTCCCTCAAATACCGGCGTCACCCGGTACATGACATGGTTGTCCGTCTCATGGACATTATCAGCCACCATGTCCTCGAAAGGAAGCATTCCCTCCACGTTCATATAGCGGGTGCCGGTAATCAGATTCTCCTCATTGGCATTTTCTCCGGAAAGCTGGTAACCGATCAGATGACAGCGGTTATAGAGGTAGCCGCCGTCCACGCTGTCATATTTCTCATTGACCCAGCCGGTCGGTTTGACAGAACTGATACTCTCCCTCTCTCCGGTCGGCATCAATTCCTCTCCGATGCAGGCTTCCGCCTCCCCGCAGCGGCCAAGAGCATCCAGGCTGCTGTAATCTTCATAAGCCTCTGTCGTGAGCTCTGCCTCCGCAAAATCCGGCTCATTGTCATTTAACACGACATAAGGTTCCCCTTCGTAGTCCGGTACTTCCGCGACGTCCGCATAAGCCGGCACATTTTCCATATCCATATCGGAGAGAGCCGCGTCCATCGCCGCCGAGCAGGAAGTCAACGTCAATAAACTGACGATTGTCAAAAAAGCTGCATATAATTTTCTTACGTTCTCTTTCATGTCTTCTCTCCCTGTATTTTCCTGATATAACCTGCGGGAATATGATTTCCTGTGAAATAAAAAAAGGCCCGGTAAAAAAGCCGGGCCGTAAGCGCATATCTAGATGCCGTTGTCACGCAGATTACTGTGCGCTGGTTGTAGCTTCTGTTGTTGTGCTTGCAGCAGCTGTGCTTGTAGTAGCTGTGCTTGCTTCCGTACTTGCAGCTGTACTTGCGCTTGTATTGTTGTTATCTGTCGTTGTATTTGTGTTATTGTCTGTTGTTGTGTTGCTGGAGTCATCCTTCGGTGCGCTGAATGCCTTGTTGATCGTAACGTAGGAAGGCACAGAATCCTTCAGCATTCTCTTGATGCTCTTTGTTGCAACGTTGATCACCAGATTGGTGTTTACGTTCTTGAACGCGTTAGCTTTGATCTCTTCCACAACGCCGGACTGGATGTTGACAACTCTTAATGCCTTACATCCTTTGAATGCACATTTACGCATCGTCTTGAGACCGGTCTTAATGCGGACAGTCTCCAGATTCTTGCACTGGAAGAATGCTCTTCTTCCGATAATTTCTACATTTTTGCGGATGAGAACTTTCTCAATGCAGCTCTCTTTTACGAATGCCTTTGTCGCGATCTGATTTACGATGTAAGTTACACCGTCGTATGTAACCTGTTTCTTTACCTTTACGTAGGTTGCCTCAGCGGTGCCGGCAAATCCCATCAGGGTAACGGTGTTTGCGCTTGTTACTTTGTACTCATAGCTGCCTTCTCGGAACAGTGTTCCCACTGGCTTCGGCTCTGCTGCAGAAGTTGTCTGCTGTGTGTTGTCTGTGGCTGTGTTGGTGGTAGATGGAGCTTCTGTGGTTCCTGTAGTAGCAGAAGAATCCGTTGCGGTAGTGGTACCGCCGCCGGTTGTACCAGTGGTGGCATCACTGCCAGTTGTAGCGGATGTACCATCCGGATCTTCCGAGGATCCCGTTGTCGGATCTGTCTGTGTTTGAGAATCTCTTGTTGGAACCTGCGTATTACTTAAAATCTGCACATCCCCGCCGATGCCAACTTCCTGAGAAGAGTCTGCCGCAAATGTCTGCACTGTGGAGAGGGATAACGCCATCGTCGCTGCCAGTGCCATCGCAAAAAGTCTCTTTGCGATCGTTAATTTCTTGAACTTTGTCATAATTCATCATCCTCCGTTTCAATTTTGTCTGCAGCACTCATTTTACCAGTTGCGTTGCTATAAAACAATTGCTGAATTGTGTCTCAATTCACATATAAGCAATAGTTTATTAATAATAATTTAACATTTAATTATGAGAAAAATAAGGTTACAGGCTATAAATAGGTGAAAATAGAAAAAAACTTTCAAAATCCTGATCGATTTATGAAGTTTTTCTCCAGTTTGTCACGTTTATCATACCATAGTGTGATTATTCCTTCAATATACTTTTTTCATTCCCTGCTGTTCTTTGCTGTTTCTTTGCCGACCAGGTACGCCTGTTCACAATTTATCCTCTCATCACGTCTTACTTTCCGCTTCGGCGTCCTCATTTTTGGCATTCATGATCAGCATCTGCAGACGGTTTTCGATATTGGCGAAACTGACATCCGGGTCATAATCCAGCGGAAGGATCTGCGCGTCCGGATACATTTCCTTTAATTTCTTTGAGATGCCCCGTCCGACCACATGGTTTGGCAGACACCCGAACGGCTGCAGGATCACAAAAGCGCGGCATCCCTGTCTGGCATGATGGATGATCTCTCCCGGAATGAGTACACCCTCCCCGGCGTCAAAGGTATGGTGGATGATAGAGTCGCTGTCCTTTACCATATCCTGCATACGGCAGGCCGGTGTGTAGAGCGGATGTTCTTTGGCGATCGCGTCAGTGACGCTGTGTGCCCAGTTAAAGGCATTGTCCGCAGTGCGAAGCCATATTTTTTTGCCGGTCGGCACGTGCAGATGATACTCTTTCACCTGCGAATCCTGATAGAAATATGTTTTCCGGATGACGTCCGTCATGCGGGCTTCGATGATCTCAAAACCGTTTTTTTCCAGATATGCCTCAATATCATGATTGGCGCCCGGATGGAAGTTCAGAAGATACTCGCCCACGATGAGCACCTGCTTTCTCGGGTGAGAGCGGTCATACGGAATCGCTTTCATGATGGCAATCGCTTTCTTAAATCCTCTTCTCGCCCCGCGGATCCCGTGCTCCTGCAGACCGTAGACGACTTCGTCCATGGCCTTTTCAAAAGCGGCTTCCGTGCTGCCTGCGGAAAGTTCATACGGACGGATTTTCCGCAGCAGCTCCTCGAGCACATCGATCATCGGAAGGGCAAAGGCGATGCGCATGGCGGAAACCAGATTCATCTTAAATCCCGGGTGCATATTGTGGTAATCCACATCGTCATTGGTGATGATCGGCACATCGGCGAAACCGGCATCATCCAGAGCCTTTCGCAGCAGGGCACTGTAATGAGTCAGCCGGCAGTCCCCGACATATTTTCCCATCGCAATGGCAACCTCACTGTCATCATACTTTCCGCTCTTCAGTGCGGCGAGGGCCTCTCCGATGACAATCTGGGCAGGAAAACAGATGTCATTGTGGACATACAGCTTTCCGAGACGGATGGCTTCCTCCCGTCCGATCGGAAGAGGTTCTGCCCGAAGCCCCTGCCCGGCAAGCGCCGCCGACATGATCCGGCTGAACGCATGGGAAGTATTCGGTACGAGCACAACCTTGTCCTTCCGGTTTTTCTTTGTAAACTTCACCGGATACGGGTCATGTAATTCCTGCGTCTTCTGCAGTTTTTTCTGCTGATGGCGCATGGATACCGTCTCGATAAAGGAACGGACACGGATGCGCAGCGGTCCCTGAATATCGCTCTCGTCGAGTTTCAGGATCAGCGGTGTCTTTCCGGAAATCTCCTTCATCAGCCGGATGATCTCATCGGAGAGGTAAGCGTCATGCCCACAGCCGAAACTTACGATCTGTACGTACTCCAGATGTTCATTCTCAGCGGCAAGGATTGCGGTGGAGAGCATCCGGGCATGGAAGTTGTTGACCACATCCAGACGGCTCTTGCTGAGATCTACCTTTGCCGCCTCAGCGAGCGAATCCGCCGTCAGTACCGGGATGCCAAGACTTGTGAACATCTCCGGCAGGTCATGATTGACCAGAGCGTCATTCTGATACGGGCGGGATGCCAGCACGACGGCATAAGTTCCTCTTCGTTTTACTTCCTCGCAGATCTTCCTTCCGGCATCACAGAGTTCCTGATGAAACTGTGTCTGTGCGGCGTCCGCCTGTGTGATGGCGCTGCGGATCTCGTCCTCCGAAATGTGAAAAGTCTCTTCCATATAGTGGATCAACTGCCCGTCTCTGTCCTCCGGGGTATACCAGTGGAAAAGCGGAGCGTCAAAAGGAATCCCCAAGCGTTTTTCCGGATCATCTGAGTTTCGGATGACAATCGGATACCCCTTGACGATCGCACACATGGACTGACTGGTCTCTTCCGTATTTTCTGAAGAGACCGTGGTGATGGACGGCATGAAAATGCGGTCCACCCCGCTTTTTACCAGCGCGCGGATATGCCCGTGCACCAGCTTGGCCGGAAAACAGACGGTATCTGAAGTCACTGCGGAGAGACCGTCCTCATAGATTGCTCTGGTACTGTCCGGGGAAACCTTGATGGAAAAACCGAGTGCCCGCCAGAAGGTGCGCCAGAAAGGAAGCGTCTCCCAGTAAAATAATACCTTCGGAAGCCCGATGGTCGTTCCTCTTTCCTCTGCCGGTTTCTCATAAGGATAGTCCTTCATCAGCAGCTGTTCCCGCAGTGCGAAAAGATTCGGGACTTTTTCCTTCTCTTTTGTCTTCTCCAGGAGCTGTCTGCGCACCTGCCCGTCCCTCGGATCTCCCAGGATCTCTCCCCGCTCGCAGCGGTTGTTGGTGATCCAGGAGTTTCCATTGGAAAAACGGATGATCGTCCGGCGACAGTGGTTCCCACAGAACGGACAAGGCGAGTTCGCCTCCTGTGTATATGTAAAATCATCGAGAAGTCCCAGCCCCATAAAAGTCCGGTGTCCGTCTCCCGCCCGGAACCGTTCTTTGGTGAGGAGAGCCGTTCCGATGGCGCCCATGATACCCGGATATGGCGCCCGCACCACTTCTCTGCCGATATACTGCTCCATGGCCCGAAGGACCGCATCGTTCAGGAAAGTACCACCCTGCACGACGATTTTTTCACCGAGGCTCTTTACATTTTCGATACGGATGACCTTGGTAAATACATTTTCTATGATGGAACGGCAGAGTCCGGCCATGATGTCCGCCGGCTTTTTCCCGTTTCGCTGCTCCGTGATGATGCTGCTGTTCATAAACACGGTGCAGCGGCTGCCGAGCACGGCCGGATTCTCCGAGGAGAACGCCGCTTCCGCGATCTCCTTTACCGGGATATGCAGTGAAGACGCAAAGTTTTCCAGGAAAGAACCGCACCCGGAGGAACAGGCTTCATTGACCACGATGTTAGTGATGATGCCGTGATCCAGCCAGATGGCTTTCATATCCTGTCCGCCGATATCCAGAATAAAGGAGGCGTCGGGTACATATTTCTCTGCCGCCCGGGCATGGGCCACCGTCTCCACAACATGACATTCCAGATTAAAGGCTTTTGTAAATAAAAGTTCCCCGTAACCGGTCGCTCCCGCCGCGATGATGTCAAGCTTTACGCCTGCCTGCAGGTAGCGCTCCCGCATGGCGATGAGCGCATTCTTCGCCACAAGGAGGGGATCTCCCTCATTGGCGGCATAGAAAGAATCCAGAATATTTTCGTCCTCATCCATCAGCACAAACTTTGTGGTCGTGCTTCCGGAATCGATGCCCAGATACGCATGGATCGTGTCTCCGGCATGAAGCTTTGCCGGTTTCTGTTCCGGAAGATGGTGTCGTCCGGCAAACTGCTGCCGCTCCTCCTCTGAGGCAAAAAATGGTTTTCCTGACTCCTGTCCCGGAAGTTTTTTCCCAAGATTCTCTCTGAGCAGACGGATCAGATCTGCCGCCCGGTGGCAGGTCTTCTCATCGGCAAACATCGTATCAAGCGCGAGTGCCGCACCGTACGCGATGATGATCTCCGGGTGTTTCGGCCGGATGATATCCTCTTCGGACAAATGCAGCCGCTCCGCAAAAACACGCACCAGCGTCGGATGGAAGGTCAGGGGACCGCCCTCAAAGGCGACCGGTTTTTCGATATCCAGTCCCTGTGCCAGACCGCCGATCGTCTGTTTGGCGATGGCATGGAAGGAGGAAAGCGCCAGATCTGCCTTGGCGACGCCCTGATTTAAGAGCGGCTGGATATCTGTCTTTGCATACACGCCGCACCGTCCGGAAATATCGTACACGCAGGTTCCCTGTGCCGCCAGCGCGTTAAATTCTTCCACCGGTACTTTCAGTATGGAAGCGATCTCGTCAATAAAAGCGCCGGTACCGCCGGCGCAGCTTCCATTCATCCGCATGTCCGAGACATTTAAGGAGCCATCCTCCTCCTGATGGAAAAATATGATCTTGGCATCCTGTCCGCCCAGCTCAATGGCCGTGCGCACATGCGGATAATCCTTCCGGAGCGCCACCGAGTTGGCGACCACTTCCTGAATAAACGGCACCTGCAGAAGCTGTGCGATGGGTTTTGCGCCGGAACCGGTCAGGATCAACCGGAACGGACGGTCTCCAAACTGTTCCTGTAATCTCTGTAATGTCTGACAGACGCTCTCCAGCTGTCTGGCGTTATGTCTCCGGTAATCGGAATAAAGAATCTCTTTTTCTTCCTCATCGATGGCTGCAATCTTTGTCGTCGTCGACCCGATATCTATGCCAACGAGAAGGACTCTGTTCTCATTTTTTTCTCCTGCTGTCATCTCTCTACCTCGATATCCTGTGTATTCTCCCAGCAAAATGCTGTTTATCTCCGAATAAGGGGGCTGTATATATTCTGATGCGAATCAGTCTATAAACAGCCCCTGTACGAAAAGATTTGTTCTATCGGCACTATAACATTTAAAGAGAAACCTGTCAACCGGAGAGTTTTATTTTTCCCCGGCATTTTTTCAGAAGCAATGCTTCCGTATCAAAAACCAGAGTTTTCTCCAGCCGGATTGTCTGTTGAAAAGAGAAGAATTCATGCGAAGCCAGAGAGTTCTGGCAAAGGCATCTTCCTCCCGCCGGCTTTTGTCTTCAGCCGCTCTTTGTCCGAACGCCCGCTTTTCTGCCAGCCGGACAAAACGGGCAAGCTCTGCCGAATCTTCTTCCGGAAAGAGTTCTGCCAGCCGGGCGCCAAAGTCTTCCTCGCTCCCGTCGTATTCTCTCAGATATCCCGCCCGATGGAGCGTCAGAAGCAGTCGTCCGAAAGCCTGGCGCACGTCCATTTGCCTTTCATCTGCCCTCCGCATTTCTCTGTAAATGTACAGAATGACCAGAAGAAAGAGAAGACAGAGGATCACAGAAACCACCGGCGGATCTTCCCGGGAAGACAGCGGAGGAACAGAAGATGTTTCCGTATCCGTTTTTTCCGGCTGCGTCTCCGTTACCTGCGGCGCGGTGGAAGGAAGGACCTCCTCCATCTGCTGTTGTTCTTCCTCCCAGATATTCTGCAGCCGTTCCATGTCAAGGCCCGAATCATACGCCTCGTAATCTTCCCCGGAAGGAGTGACTTCCACGGGCGTCCATCCCAGATCCTCGATAAAGATCTCCGGCCAGGCATGGGCGGAGGCGTCGGTGATCACCGCCCGATGGCCATAATCTCCCATCCTCATCTCAAAATCTGACGGTTTCACGGCATACCCGGCCACATAGCGGGCAGGAATCCCGTAAAGCCGGTACATGAGCACCGCGGCAGAAGCAAAATGCTGACAGTATCCTTCTCCACTCTCAAACAGAAAATATTCTACCGGGTCTTCATGCAGAGGGATCACACCCGGCGTGGTGGAATAAGAAGCCATCTGATGCAGCGTGCGGAGAATAAACGCCGTGATGTGTTCGAGATCCTCCTGCGGATTGGCGGCACAGAGAGCGGCCAGGCGAGGAACGTCTTCGGCAGAAACCACCGTATAGGCGGTCTGCGCTTCCTCCTGATAGGCTTCCTGAATATTCTGATACCAGGCGGCATCTCCCTCCATGTCCGGCAATACCTCCTCCCAGTCAATCTGCATCTCTTCTCTCTCATAGTAGCGGAAAATGTAGCCGTTTCTTCCCCAACGGCTCTGTGAACTGTAATAGGGCGTATATTCCTGCGGCTGCTCCTCGATACTTTCCAGATTCCGGATCACAAGGACGCGGTCCGGCAGTGTCGTCTCATGTTCCGTATTTTTATTCATCTCGTAATACAGGTTGGAAAACATACCGGGAATGCTCTCCTCCCAATAACGCCAGTACGGCGTCTTTGCGATCATCTGCGCGAACAGTTCCTCATCGGTCTGCGGCAGCCACTCCCCCTCTGCGTACTCACCCCCGCAGAACCCTTTCAGGTACAGTGTCTCCGTGGGCATCTCGCTGATAAATATCTCCAGCTGTTCCACATCGGCGGGGTAAAGATTACCCCGGTTGATGCTCCCATCCTCCGGCTGATTCGTCCAGCTGCTCATCTGCTTTGCCGTTCGCTGGACAAAACGTTCCGCCCGGTATGCCGTCCCGTAAAACCATTCCGGACTCCGTTCCACCATAAAAAAGGCGGCGGCAAATAGCACGGCGGTTCCCGCCATCACAAGCGCGGAGATCCGGAGGACCGGAAGAAGATTTTCTCTGCGGCTTCGGCGATTTTTCCGGCCCTTTTTCAGCAGCCCGTGCATACTCCAGAAGGTAATCTGGAACACAAGGATCAGAAGAACGGACCACCCGTTCGGTGAGATACCGAAAAACGGCGCGGCAAGAAGCAGTGCGCTCATCAGAAGATACAGCAGCCAGTGGGTATGAAACAGGAATTCCAGAAGAAAGAAAAGATACGACAGCAGCCAGAGAAGGCATAAAAGGCCTCCCGTCACATCTCCCTCTCCTGTCCCCGTAAATCCCGCCAGCCGGAGAGCGGCTGACGCCGTTTCCCGGAGAAGCCCCGGACTGTGATACAGGGCGGCAGCGAGTCCTCCCGGAACGGCAAGGAGCCCCAGACACAGAAACAGACGCCGCTTTCTCCCGTCCAGATACCACAGGAGTATCCCCGGAAGACCGGCAAGAAGAAAGACCTCTCCCCGGTTCCAGCGCAGTCCCGGTACAGACAAAAGCAGCAGACAGATGCCGTAAATACCGCTCAACAAAAAGAGCAGGGAAAACAGAGACTGCCGGTATGGCCACTGTTTTTGTAACATTTTTCCCTCCGGTCGTTTTTTAAAGCTCATACCATCCGACCTCCTCTCCGTGATACAGGAGATGACATCCGGCGTCAAAGGACAGACCATCTGCCATCTCCGGTCTCCATGCGCTGTGGGCAAACTTTTCTTCTGTCTGATACAGAAGAAGGAAAAAGGTATCACAGTCGTTCTTATCCCGGAGAATGCGGGACGATCGTTCTCCTTCTTTTAAATAAAAGGAAGCATCCACTCCGAATCCCTTTTCCAGGATTCCGAGAAGCAGCGAATATAACGTTTCATAAAAAGTATCCTTCTCCTGCCAGGATCTCTCCGAAAGCCCCTCCGGAAAAAGAGTGAGAGAAACGGTCTCCTCCCCCGCCCGGTAGAACTCTTTCACGTAGAGCTGGTCCAGACGGGCGCTCTGCTTCCAGTGAATGAAACGGTAAGGTTCGCCCTCCTGATGTTCTCTGAGCTGCCGGATCTCATCCATATTTGTGCCCGCGAACAAGGCAGAATCCCGGTCTGTGAGGGGCATTTCCTGGCCGCGGGAAGTCATTTCCTGAAAAGTAAGAAGACGCTCCTTTGGCAGCACGGCAATCTGTAAGAGTTCCTTCCGTTTCTTTTTACGTCGAAACAGCGTGAGATAATCATAAACGTACATTTTTTCCACCTGTACGGAAAACAGCCCGCAGTGCATCTTGTCTACGGGCAGACGGACATTGCGGCAGACCTGCAGACCTGTTCCTCCGAGAACGTGAACCTGCAGCCTGCGGCTTCGGTCTTCAACCGTATACCGAAGCTGCAGTCGGATGACCCCCGCCGGTAAGATTCCCCGGTTCCGGATGTGGATATCGCAGGTCGGGTCTTCTCCTTTCCTGCAGAGGAGCAGTTTTTTGTCAAAATCCACGTCGATCAGACGCAGAAACGAAAGAGACAGCAGAAACATTCCCACAAAGAGCAGCACCTCCGTCACGGTAAGCGCCATGAGGGGTACGGAACGGTACATGGCAGCCAGATACCAGGTGACCGCCAATACGAGCAGATACAAGGTCTTTTTCATCGTCGAAGCCCCATGGACGGCCGTTTTACCTGCTGCAGGATCTCTGCGATAACGGCATCCTTCGTCTTATGATTCATCCTGGCTGCGCTGCCCGGAACCAGCCGGTGCCGGATGATATAAGGAAACTGTCCGGATACATCGGAGGGAGTGACGTACTCTCTGCCGGCAAGCCAGGCGGACGCCTTTGCCATCCGCGTGAGAGCGATGGAGGCTCTCGGACTGCCGCCCAGCTCCAGGTCGGCGTTCTCTCTGGTGGCACGGACGAGGCACACGATATAGTCCGCCACATTTTCTTTCAGATATACGGCGTCCACCTCTGACTGCATCTTCTGCAATGTCCCGGCGTCAAAGACGGGAGTGATCTCTTCCACCCGGCTCTGTTCCCGGACGCCCAGCACCATGGCAAGCTCACTCTCATAATCCGGATAACCCACGGAAAGGCTGACCATGAACCGGTCCACCTGCGCCTCCGGAAGAAGCTGCGTTCCGGCGCTTCCCTGCGGATTCTGGGTGGCGATGACCAGAAACGGCTGCGGAACCGCTCTTGTCACGCCCTCCACGGTGACTTTTCGCTCCTCCATGACTTCCAGGAGTGCGGACTGTGTCTTCGGGGAGGTCCGGTTGATCTCATCGGCAAGCAGCAGATTGCAAAATACACTTCCTTCCTGATAGACAAACCGTTCTTCCTCCCGCCGGTAAATGGAAAAACCGGTCAGATCGGAGGGCAGCACGTCCGGGGTAAACTGTACTCTCCGGTACTTAAGACGCATCGCCCGGGAAAAAGCCAGCGCCAGCGTTGTCTTGCCGACACCGGGGATATCTTCTAAAAGCACATGTCCGCCAGCCAGGAAAGCCAGCATGATCTCCCGGATCACTTCCTCTTTTCCGAGGATCACCTGCCCCACCTGCCGGGTCACGGCTTCCATTTGTTCATACCATTGTTTCAAAAGGTTTCCTCCTTTTTGTTCATTGCTCAAGCATGTATCGTGTCTGCAGGAATCCCGACAGAGTTCTCTCATAAGAATTCCTGCAAAATTTCCTGTAAAAAAAAGGTGCTTCCCGTCACTTTTTCACAGGAAACACCTTTTGGCAGATCAGTCTGCCGTCTCATCGAAGCTGATGACGGTCTGGTAATGTTTATCCCGGGCAAGAAGCTCCGCGTCAATCTGCTTTTTCAGCTCTTTGTGCTGCTGGCGCATGGAATATGGCACTGCCAGATCAAACATAAGCTTCGTCTGCCTGGAACTTCTCACCACCCGAAAATCATGGATCGATAATTTCGCATTCAGATCCCGGACAATCTCTTCCACCATCGCTTTCATCTCATTCCACTCGGCGTCATCAAGGACCACCGGATCGTAATGAATGACCAGATGGACATGCAGCTCCTCCAGCGCGTCTCTCTCGATGTCGTCGATGATATCGTGACATTCCAGCGGATCTTCCTCAGCGCTGAGTTCGGCATGCAGGGTGGCAAAACACTGACCCGGACCGTAGTCATGAACCAGAAGGTCATGAATCCCGAGAATCTTGTCGTGAGACAGCACAAGCTTCGTAATGTTCTCGATCAGCTCCGGATCGGCCTGCTTGCCAAGGAGCGGAGAGATCGTCTCCCGGGCGATATCCACACCGGAATACAGGATAAACACCGCCACGGCAAGACCGACGATCCCGTCAATATTGATATGGAAGAAATACCCTGCCGCACAGCCGAGAAGTACCGCGGAAGAAGCGATCACATCATTCCGGCTGTCCACGGAAGTCGCCTGCAGCGTGGTGGAGCGGATGCGCTTACCCAGAGAGCGGAAAAAACCGGCCATCCAGAGCTTCACACCGATGGAAAGCAGCAGCACCACAAAAGTGGCGATGGAAAACTCCACAGCCTCCGGATGGATGATCTTCTGGAAAGAAGATTTGGCCAGATCAAATCCGATGATCAGGATCAAAGCAGCCACCACCAGACCGGAAAGATACTCATACCGGGCGTGCCCGTATGGATGTTCGGCATCCGCCGGCTGCTGCGCCATCTTAAACCCGAGGAGCGTCACCACAGAGGAAGACGCATCCGATAAGTTGTTGACCGCGTCTGCGATGATGGACACGGAATTCGCGAGCCATCCCACCAGGAGCTTGCCCGCGAACAGCAAAAGGTTACAGACGATGCCTGTCATCCCCGCCAGTTTGCCGATGGCGGAATGCACGGCAGCCGATTCTGTATTTTTATAATCTTTCACAAACAACTGAAGTAAAAATTTTGTCATAATCATCATCCCCGTCTTTTTTCTAATCTTTATTTATACTAAAAGAGAGAAAAAATGTCAATAGGGGCATCGACTATGCATCGGTCAGGACATTTCTATCTATTATCCGTTCAATCGTCTGGTAAAGTCTGCCATCGCCTCGGAGATCTTGATCTGCTGCGGGCATACTTTCTCGCAGCTTCTGCAGCCGATGCAGGCGGAAGGCCATTTATCCTGCGGCACAGCGCTCAATGCCATCGGCGCGATAAATCCGCCGCCTGTGAAGCTGTGTTCATTGTAAAGATTCAGAAGCATCGGGATATCCAGTCCTTTCGGGCAGTGACTGGTACAGTAGTGACAGGCGGTACACGGCAGTGTACCGTTTAACATGCCATCTGCGATGGCGAGAAGATTCTTCATCTCTGTGTCAGTCAGCGGCTTGTCTGTCTCGAATGTCTCGATATTGGCCTTCATCTGCTCAGCGTTTGACATACCGGAAAGGATCATGGTCACCTCCGGTATGGACTGTAAGAAACGGAACGCCCATGCCGGGATCTCTTCATCCGGACGCATGGCTTTGAGCGCTTTTGTCTCCTGTTCCGGAAGGGTTGCCAGTTTGCCGCCGCGCAGCGGTTCCATCACCCACACCGGAATGTTGTACTCTTTTAAAAGCTCGACTTTTTCCTTTGCGTTCTGGAAAGACCAGTCCACATAGTTAAGCTGAATCTGGCAGAACTCCATATGTTCGCCGTAAGCGTCAAGGAAACGCTTCATCACATCGTAGTTTCCGTGGGCGGAGAAACCAAGATGTCTGATCCGTCCGTTTTTCTTCTGCTCCATGAGATAATCAAAGATGCCGTACTTTTCATCCAGATAGGCGTCGATGTTCATCTCGCATACATTGTGGAACAGATAGAAGTCAAAGTATTCCACCTGACATTTTTCCAGCTGTTTCTCAAAAATCTCTTTTACTTTCGGCATATTGGAAAGATCGTAACCCGGGAACTTGGTGGCAAGATAAAACTGCTCTCTCGGATATTTGTGAAGAGCCCTTCCCATGACCAGCTCAGAATTGCCGTCATGATATCCCCAGGCGGTGTCATAATAGTTGACGCCGTGCTCCATGGCGTAATCGACCATCGCTTCCGCGGCAGCCTCGTCAATCTTTGCGTCATCGCCGTCCACGACCGGAAGGCGCATGGCGCCCATACCAAGCGCTGACAGTTTTATGTCCTGAAAATCCTTATATACCATCTTTCATCCTCCTGTTCTTTTCCTGCTTGTCTGGATTATTTTGTTATCCTTATTATAAAACGCATGAAAACAAGTTGCAAATGCCTGAAATGAATAATCTGTCATGCCTCAGAGGTCTGAAAAGAGAGAATCTTGACATCGTACCCTTCCAGCGTCACCTCTCCCGCCGGAATCTGTATCCCTGCAAGAAGGTCCGTGCAGTCGCGCGGCAGGGTGATCGTCTCCGGTCTTTCGTTGTGATTTAACACAAAAAGAATCTCCTTCCCGTCCTCTTCCCGGCAGCGGCTTGTGACTTCCACGCCTTCCGGCGTCGTGAGTACCGGGGAAATGTGACACTCATCGCAGAGATCCCTCAGAAAGTCCCGGTAAAAGTCGTCGCCGGATGAGGTCGCCACAAAGTAAGCGCATCCCTCTCCCATCCGGTTTCTGGTGAGAACCGGAAATCCCTGATAAAAATCAGAGAGATAGCCTTTCTCGTCAATCTGTTCCGCTGTCTCCGTGTGGAGAAGGTCACAGAGGATTCTTGCCGGATAGGTTTTTCCGCGATAGCAAAATGCGTTATCCTGCTCCGGCGGCAGAGCGTCCTCCTCTTCCACCCAGATACCGAGAATATCCCGCAGTTTTCCCGGATAGCCGCCCAGAGTCACCAGATCATTTTCCTGCACCATTCCGCTGAAAAATGTGGTGAGGAACGTGCCTCCCCGGCGGACAAACCGGCGGATCCTCTCGTCATTGTCTCCCTTTACCATGTAATACACCGGAGCGATGACAAGCGCATACGGCTCCAAACTGTCTTCCGGGCTTACGATATCCACGTTGTAATTTTTGTTGCGAAGCGCCGAATAATACCGGGTAAACTCCGCCATATAATCCAACTCTTTCGTCGGCCCGGCAGAAAACTCAATACCCCACCAGTTATCCCAGTCAAAGAGCATGGCAATCTTAGACCGGGTTCTCATCCCAAGAGTCGAAGCGCCGAGGGTCTTAAGCTCTTTTCCCAGGGCAGCAATCTCTTTAAAAACCCGGGTCTCTGGCGTGCCGGCATGTCCGATGACGGCTCCGTGGAACTTCTCGCAGGCGCCGGCGCTCTGGCGCATCTGGAAAAACATCACCGTGTCCGCCCCATGCGCCACAGCCTGATAGCTTAACAGCCGCATCACGCCCGGCCGCTTCAGGGCATTGTACGGAAGCCAGTTGGACACCGTCGGCGTCTGTTCCATGAGAGCAAAAGACTGTCCGCCCTTTAATCCCCGCATGAGATCATGCGCCATGGAAGTCCGGGCGTAAGGCTGCCCGTTTTCCGGATAACAGTCCCAGGAAACGAAGTCCATCTTTTTCGCCCACCGGAAATAATCAAGGGTCTTGTAAAAATCCATCAGATTCGTCGTGATCTCCGCGTCAGGGATGACCTCCTTGATTGCATCATATTCCAGAGTATAACATTCCAGCATGGAATCCGACATAAACCTCCGGTAATCCAGAGAGATTGGCTGAAAATACGTGCGATCCTCCGCAAAATGTTCCGACCGCATATCCGGCGCCACGATCTCCTCCCAGTCATAAAACGTATGCCCCCAGAAGGCGGTGTTCCAGCTCTGATTCAGATTGTCAAGAGTGTGATACTTCTTTTGCAACCAAAGCCGGAAGTTTTTCTCGCAGTTTTCACAGTAACACGCCCCACTGTACTCATTGGAAATGTGCCACGCCACGATATTGTCGTAATCCCGGTAACGTTTTGCCAGCTTACCGGCCAGAATCCGGGAGTATTTCCGGTACGTCGGGCTGTTCGGACAGGAATTCGCCCGGCCGCCGAACTTTCTCTTTCTGCCCTCAAAATCCACCCGCAGCACATCCGGATACTTTCTCGCCATCCATGCCGGATGCACTGCCGTCGATGTGGCCATGCAAACCTTCATGCCGTGATCCTGCACCAGTTCCATGATCTTATCCAGTTCCTCAAAATGATACTCCTCCTCGGACGACTGCAAAAGCGCCCAGGAAAACACATTCAGTGTGACGATATCCATCCCCGCCTGCTTTAAAAGCCGCATATCCTCCTGCCAGACGTCTTCTGGCCACTGCTCCGGATTATAATCGCCGCCGTACAAGATTTTCTCTACATTTTTCTTTTCAAACATCAATCTCCTCCACTACTACCAGTTCTATTTTGTCATTTTCTTTCACATACTGCGGTCGGATATGGTAGATCTGCGTAAAGCCTTCTTCCAGTTCCGGTGCACATAAATTTCTTTTCATGGAAAAAATGCCGATCATCGGTACATGCCGTTTACGGCTCCGATTATTTTTCAGTGCCTGCAAAAGAGGCGTATCCATAAACAATGCCACGATCTGATGTCCGGGAGGAATGACATTCAAAAGAATTTTTCTCCGCTTTCTGGTGATATTGGTGCAGTCAATGACCACATCCCGGCCCTCTTCCAGATAATGGAGCATCCGCTCATGCATAATCTGATGGACCCTTTTATGTCCCCGCAGGGTAAGCTCTTTTCCAAAAAGCTCTTCCCGGATAGCGTCCGTCCCCAGATAAGCGGCATGGGCAAGCTTCGTTTTGGCATACGTCGTCTTCCCCGCTCCCGGAATCCCTATCATAATGTAGACGGTCTGCATATCCTGTCTTCCTCCGTAATCTCCCGGACGACCCGGCACGGATTCCCCACTGCCAGCACGTGGGCCGGGATATCCTTCGTCACCACGCTCCCCGCGCCGATAACGCTTCCCTCTCCGATGGTCACGCCCGGAAGGATCGTCACATTTGCTCCCAGCCAAACATTATCGCCGACCGTGATCGGTTTTGCCATCTCAAGCCCCTGATTCCTGTCCTCCACTGTCATGGGATGAATCGCCGTGTACATACCGCAGTGCGGACCGATAAAACAATACTTTCCAATCGTGATCAGGGCACAATCCATCAGATACGCATAGTGATTGATAAATGTATGGTTTCCGATATGGCAGTTATATCCGTAATCCACGTTAAACGGAGGAAGAATAACGCTGTCAGCGCCAAACTCCGCCAGCAATTTCTTTAAATATTCCCGGATACGCTGCCCGTCCCGCAGACTGATACGGTTGATCTCAAAACAAAGCTCTTCCGCGTAATCTCTCTCCATCAGTAAATCCGAATTATAGTTGGCATCATACCACAGACCCATGTCCTTTTTTTCTCTTTCTGTCATGATCTCCTGTCCCTTCTGCTTCTTTTCTTTCCGCGAAACCTGCCGGATCTACAGTGTGTCCGTCAAGATTTCCCAAACCGGTTTTCTCAATATTTCTCAAAGATAAGTGTAGTAAAAAAAATCGGAAATAGCAATCCATTTTTTTAATAAATACAATGTTTCCAAATCTTACAAAACAACTGTAGATACGAGTATATGTGAAACATTTATCACAAAAAAACAGACCTTTAAAATACTGCTCAGGTAAGCTGTATCTTAAAGGCCTGCGAAATAAAAGTGATGCCGATGGCCGGACTCGAACCGGCACGGATTATCTCCGCTTGATTTTGAGTCAAGTGCGTCTGCCAATTCCGCCACATCGGCGCATGTCCAATCCCCTGTGCCGTGTCTCAGTAAAGATAAAACAGGTTATTGAAAACATAGAAATGTATCATGCAGTTGTAACTGATGACTTAACGCATCAACTCTGCCATGTTATCATACTGCGAAGAAATTGTCAATCATTTTTTATAAGATTATGTCCATGAATATCCCGCAAACAGGTCATCCAGACTGGTCAATAAACACTTCTTTCCCGCGAAAAGCAAAACCGTACTCGCGTATCCGGTTTTCCGGAAGTCCGCTTTCCAGAAGTTCCCTCGCGTATCCTTTCTGCTCAATCTGGCGCAGCGCATTGGCAGCCGTGTCCTGAAGAGTCTTTTCCCGGCGGGGATTGTACACTTTAAACTCTATGATGATACCGTCGAGATGTTTCTGTTTTGGCAGGAGCATCACATCGTACCGCCCGAATCCGCTCTCCCTGTTCGATGTCAGACGGTAACTGTCTGTCAGGTCTACCAACAGTCCCAGGACAAATCCATGATAAAATCGCTCCGGTTCCATCTGCTCCCTGTCGCCTGCCGTATCAAAATAGCTGAACACACTCATGGAAATCCGGTTCATATATTCATTCATAGCGTCCAGATCTCCCAGAAGCAATGCCCTGATAAATGCGTTATAATGGGAAGCAGCTTTGGCAAACCATCCGTTTACCATCTGCCGGAACATGATCTTCACCTCAAAATTGGTGAGGGAAAGCGTATAGATCTGCTGCCATTCCTCGTACCCGCGCTGCATCGTTTCCACCTGCCGCACGGTGAGATATCCGCTGGCAACAAGCAGGCTCCATATGGCCTTGTCATCTTTGTCAAGCTGATCGTACACGATCTGCTCTTCAATCTCTGTTTCCACGCATCCTCCCTCAAGAAGCATGTAAAAATCATCTTTTATTCCGGCAGAACTTTGCTGTATCAGGCGGCTCACCATGTGATTGCTGCTGGTATTTGCCCAGTATGGGGCCGCATGTCTTTCCTTGAGATAGTTGAGGATAGACCATGGATTGTAAATGTCACTCTTATTTCCAAAGGTAAATCCATCGTACCACAGCTTGACCTCTTCTCTTTTATCCGAAAGGCCGAATTCATCTAAAGCATGAAAAACCTCTTCTTCTGTAAAACCGAAAAACGGGGCGTATTTTTCACTGGTTGTCGAGATGACGACCAGATTGTTGAGATCGGAAAAAACAGACTCTTTGCTGACTCTTGTAATGCCGGTCAACAGTGCCCTTTCCAGATGAGGATTTGTCTTAAATGTATTATTAAAAAGATTGCGGGTAAAAGAAACCATTTCTTTCCAGTAACCTCCGGTGTATGCTTCCTGCATCGGAGTATCATATTCATCCAGCAGGATGACCACTTTCTTCCCGTAATACCTTTCCAGATAATCCGAGAGATTGTTAAGTGATGCTGCCGCTGTACTGTCATCCATGTCCGCTTTTACCTGATTATAATAAGCTTTCTCTTTTTCATTGAGCAAATTTCCTTTCATCAGGAAATCATTTTTGTTATATAAATTTTCAATAACCCGGCAGATACTCTCTCTGGCAGATATATAATTCGTATCTTTGATGCCCGCAAATGTCATGGCGATCACCGGATACGTCCCCTGCAGATGGCGCAAATCTTTCTGTTCCCACACCTTCATCCCCTCAAAAAGATCCTGCCGCCCGGCATAGCGAACAGAAAAGAACTTTTCTGTCATACTCATATTGAGGGTCTTTCCGAACCGTCTCGGGCGGGTGATCAACGTCACCATATCCCCGGAATTCCACCAGACCCGGATAAAATCTGTCTTATCAATATAAAAATAATCATTCATCCGGACTGTCTCGTAATCCTGATGCCCGATCGCCACCGTTCTTGCCATATCCGTCACCGCCTTCTCATAAAAAATCGTCTATACTCTGATAAAAGTATAGACGATTTTGGGGAATTACTCAATCTTAATTTGTGGTATTTTACCCACAGGGCAAAAAACACTATTTAATTTTTTTGGAAACCATCACATCACTCCAGGAACCATATACTTTTGTTACGGAATTGTTGGAACGTATCTTTTTAAATGAACGCACTCTTATGTAGTATTTCTTTCCAGATTTCAGTTTTTTAAGAATTTTTGTAGTTTTTTTATTCTTATTTATATTAATGGTTTTTGTGGTTTTCTTTTTAAATTTTTTCTTAGTCGAATATTGAAGTTGA
>DSLMC04103__coassemble_430_pt1 | contig 36174 bp, 39 predicted proteins | sample DSLMC04103__metabat2_low_PE_013 | metagenome-assembled genome bin DSLMC04103 | reverse complement strand
CCAGCGACACCACGGGTATGAACCGTGTGCTCTAGCCAACTGAGCTATCCCGCCATGTGATGAAAAAGTGGGACCTATAGGGCTCGAACCTATGACCCTCTGCTTGTAAGGCAGATGCTCTCCCAGCTGAGCTAAGATCCCACATCACTCAACGAAGCTTATTATATTACAAAACTCCTCTGCTGTCAACAAGAAAATTTCACTTTTTCTGTTTTTTTCAAAAAATATAATTAATTATATTTTTTGAACTGTCGCTGCATTTTATACAGATACTTTTTCGCGGCACACACAAAATTTCTCCGCGGCGCAGACCGCCGCCAGATGCAGCAGCACAGCATCCGTAAGCGCTCTCTCATCAATATCAAAACATGGATGATGATTCGGAAAACATGGTTTTTCCGGATTGCCACAGCCCACAAAGGCAAACACACCGGGTACCTTCGTCTGATACCAGGAAAAATCTTCTCCAAGCATCAGCGGCTCTTCATGCGTCAACCGGCGTCCGAGCAGACTTTCCACACAGGCGGCAACCTGCGCCGTCATCCGGGCGTCATTAATAAGAGGCGGGTGCGCGCCGTACGTATAAGCGATCTCTGCCTTTCCTCCGTAATAATCCGCGATATGCGCCGCTCTCTTCTCTACCGCTTCCTTTAAGTGCCGGGCGGTTTCCTCCCGAAAACTGCGGCAGGTTCCTTCCACCTGCGCCTCACCGGCTATGACATTATACTGCGTGCCCGCATGCAAAGAACCGATCGTCACCACAGCGCTCTCGAGAGGGTTCACCTCTCTGGAGACGATACTCTGTACACTCATCACAAAATCTGCCGCCATCACAGTCGCATCCACACATTGGTGCGGTTTGCCGGCGTGACCGCCACGTCCCTGAAACTTGATGGAAAAGCGGTCTGTCTGCGCCATGCGCGGTCCTTCTTCCACAGAGATCTCTCCCACCTTTTTGTCCGAAAAAAGATGCAGACCGAAAATGCAATTTACATCGTCAAGCACTCCCTGCTTTAAAATGTGCGCCGCGCCTTTTGTGTTTTCTTCCGAAGGCTGAAAGATCAGCTTCACACGAACCGAGAGGGCGTCCTCCAGCTCTTTTAACACGGCCGCCGCTCCCAGCAGTCCCGCGATATGCCCGTCATGTCCGCAGGCATGCATTCTGCCTGCATGCTCGGACGCAAAGGAAAGCCCTGTCTTCTCTGTCACCGGCAGCCCGTCGATATCCGCCCTTAATGCGATCGTGTATCCTTCCTCCGGTCCGATAAAAGCACAGACGCCTGTCGGCTCCAGCGGATGCGGTGTGATGCCCAGCTCTCTCAGATGCCGGCAGATTCTCTCCGTAGTCTCTGTCTCCGCGAAACCAAGCTCCGGTATCCGGTGAAACTCCCGCCGGAGCAGCACTGCTTTTTCTCTGACCGTTTCTGCTTTTTTCAACAGTATTTCCCGTGTAAGCATCATCGATCCCCCTTCAGCAGCCGAAGGATCAGGATTACCGGTATCAGTACAAGAACGACCGGAAGCAGTACCCGGATCAGCATCGCCAGAATGATCAGAACGACAATGATCAGGAGAACGAGCTTCCACCCGCTTACCTTTTTGACACGTATATGGGTCGGTTCCTCACCATACCGGTATCGTTCCCCCTCCGAATCGTAATAATCATCCGTGCCTGAATAGCTGCTCTGACCGGCGTCATAGTAAGGATCGCCGTCTCCGGAATCGTTCTGCTCCACTGCTCCCCGGGCATCAATGATCGATCTGGCGATCAGACGAGGGCTTCCCAGCATGTCAAGAATCTCTTTTTCCCCGTACCCTGCCGCCTTTTGCTCGGCAAAATACTGGCGATAGTAATTGATGGAATCTCTGATCTCTCCCTCAGATACCTCGCCGCGCAGACATTCCTCCAGTTCCCTAAAAAAATCTTCCATGTTTCTTTTTATTCCTTTCCGTCAGCCGGCACGGCTTTCACACCTGCCGGCATGGCATCAATAATCTAAAGTAAAATATAACGTCGTGTACGGAGCTTCCCCGATCGTCTGCAGATGACAGTATCTGGCGCCGCTGTACTCAAAGAGAAACTGCAGGTGTTCTTCGGAATACCGGCTCTCCTCATAATCCCCCACCTGCACCTGAAAACTTTCCGGACTGTCTTTCGCAAAAATGTCTTCGCATTTTTCGCGGAAATCATCCATATCTTCGCAATACAGGTCATTTTTTCTGTAATATTGATATCGCGTTCCCTCCGCCGGCACAAAATCCTCCGCATTCCAGACATGGCTGAGCGCCATCTCCTCATCGTTCAGATTAAAGTAGGAGTACAGCAGCCGTTCCGGATCATCCGGCTCCGGATCATCCCAGGTCACATCCACATGATACCAGGCGTCATCATCCAGCCGGATCAGATTCCAGGCATGATTCTCCCCGTCCGCGCGTCCGCTGATCATCTCACACTCCACACCGCTCAGATCACAGAGCAGCTTCATCGCCTGCGCATAGCCGTTGCAGACAGCCTTTCCTTTTACCAGCGCTCCATAAGCATTATAGGCGGTACTGTCCTCCGAATCCACACCTTCCGGGTAACCGTAGGCCACGTGTTCCACCAGATAATCGTGAATCTTTTTCTCTTTTTTATAAGAAGAATCCTCCGCATCCATATCGGAAAGAATCTCTTCACAGACTTCTTTCAGCTCCGCTGCCTCCGTGCGTTCTTCCGGAATATCGCTGCCGGAAAGGATCGCCTCCTCCACATAGTAATTGTCACTGATATCACAGGAAAGCGTCACATAAGAGCGCCCGAGCATCCTGACTGTCTTCATCTCATACTGCGTTACGCTGCCATAAAATCCATCATGCTCCTGATTGAGCGCACTCAAATCTTCCTGGGTGATCGTCTCCGTCGCAAAAGTAATCTCCTGCCTGCCCTCTTTCAGGGCGCGCTCCACTTCCTGCTGCAGTTCCTCCGTCGTCCGGATGACCATCTCCTCCGACGCCAGAATCTCCTGTACCATGCCACAGCCATTGAGAAGAAGAGCCACCGCTATCACCGCTGCTGCCAGACCTTTTTTCATATACATCCTTTCCGAATCTCTCCCCGCGCAGAAACTCTCTTTGCACGCGGACACTGTTTACCGGTTACCGGGCTGTCTCTGCCCTTCTACTCTCCCATGTGTTCCCGGAGAAGCCGGTCTGCCTTCTCCACATCGGAAGGCCGCAAGATCATCTCGTCGCCCTTTCCCGTCGCAAAGGCGTACATATATTCCAGATTAATCCCCTCCCCGGCAAAAGCGACCAGCATCTCCGAGAGAGCGCCTGCCCGGGACGGAATCCGGATACGGAGAACATCCGTCAGTTCCACCTGATACTTATGCTTCCGCAGGATCTCCGCCACCTGCTCCGGATTCGGCAGGATCAGCCGCGTCACGGTATCCGCCATACTGAGCGCCTCCACATTGATATTCTCCTTTCCGAGGATATCCATCACTTCTTTTAACTTACCTTCCCTGTTTTCCACACGAACCGTTACCTGTTTTACGATCATATGCTTCCCTCCCTGTCTTTCCTTCTCACGGCCTGTCTCCGCTCATCCCGGCGATCTCTGCCGCTCTCTTTTAACATTTTACCAATTTTCCCATGCGAACGCAACCATTTGCGAAAGAAGCATCTGACATTTCCCGATTCGCACACAGCACTTTCAAAATTTAAGCAATCACATCTTTTTCCCCAAAAAAAGAAGATGCGGGGATGAACCACACATCTTCTTTTCTTTCCTGTTTTATTTATCGAAAGTCTGTCCAATGTCCAGACCTTCTCATTTAATTTAGCCATGCACTTCGGATTCCCGCAGCTATCGCTGCTCCTTCGCTGCTTTCGCAGCTGAATCCTGCTGAAAATCTTATAGCTTCTCATCGAAAGCCAGATGTTCCGCGCTTCGCGCTCTCACATCTGCCGAAAATATTCGTGAGACTTTCTTAATTACATCATTCCCATGCCGCCTGCCGGTGCTGCTGCCGGTGTTTCTTCTTTGATGTCAGCAACAACGGACTCTGTGGTCAGTAAGGTGGAAGCTACGCTTGTCGCATTCTGCAGTGCGCTTCTTGTAACCTTAGCCGGATCAATGATACCGGATTTGATCATATCAACGTAAGTCTCTGTCAGGGCATCGAAACCTGTGCCGACTTCGCTCTCGTATACTTTATTGATGATAACGGAGCCTTCCAGTCCTGCATTGGCTGCGATGTGATAAAGTGGAGCTTCCAGAGCTTTGAGAACGATCTCAGCACCTGTCTTCTCGTCGCCTGTCAGATCTTTTGTCATCTCTTTTACAGTCTTGGCTGCATGGATGTAAGCGGATCCGCCGCCGGCGATGATACCTTCCTCAACGGCTGCCTTTGTAGCTGCCAGAGCATCTTCCAGACGAAGTTTTGCTTCTTTCATCTCTGTCTCTGTTGCGGCTCCTACACGGATCACTGCTACGCCGCCGGATAATTTAGCCAGTCTCTCCTGTAATTTTTCTTTGTCAAATTCAGAAGTTGTGGTCTCAATCTGGCTCTTGATCTGGCCGATTCTTGCCTGGATGGCATCTTTATCGCCAAGACCGTCAACGATCACGGTATTTTCTTTTTCAACTTTAACGGATTTTGCACGTCCTAACATATCCATGGTAGCGTCTTTTAATTCAAGACCGACTTCCTCGGAGATTACGGTGCCGCCGGTAAGGATTGCGATATCCTCAAGCATTGCTTTTCTTCTGTCGCCGTAGCCAGGAGCTTTCACACCGACAACGGAGAAGGTTCCTCTTAATTTATTGACGATCAATGTGGTCAGAGCCTCGCCTTCGATATCTTCAGCGATGATCAGAAGTTTAGCGCCGCTCTGTACGATCTGCTCTAATAATGGAAGGATCTCCTGAATGTTGCTGATCTTCTTATCTGTAATGAGGATGTATGGGTCTTCCAGCTCAGCGACCATTTTCTCCATGTCTGTTGCCATGTATGCGGAAATGTATCCACGGTCGAACTGCATACCTTCTACAAGGTCAAGCTCTGTCATCATGGTCTTGGACTCTTCGATGGTGATAACACCGTCTTTGGAAACCTTTTCCATAGCGTCTGCAACTAACTGTCCTACCTGCTCGTCACCGGCGGAGATGGATGCCACTTTCGCAATCTGCTCTTTACCGCCAACCTGCTGGCTCATTTTGCTGATGGCCTCAACAGCGGCATCTGTCGCTTTCTTCATACCTTTTCTTAAGATGATCGGGTTAGCGCCTGCTGCCAGGTTCTTCATGCCGGCATTGATCATAGCCTGCGCAAGAACAGTAGCGGTTGTGGTACCGTCACCAGCCACATCGTTTGTCTTTGTAGCAACTTCTTTTACGATCTGTGCTCCCATGTTCTCGAAAGCATCTTCCAGTTCGATGTCTTTTGCGATGGTCACGCCGTCGTTGGTGATGAGCGGAGCGCCGAAGCTCTTATCCAGCACAACGTTACGTCCTTTCGGTCCTAATGTAACTCTAACGGTATCTGCTAACTGATTTACACCTGATTCTAAAGCTTTTCTGGCGTCAACGCCATATTTGATCTGTTTTGCCATTGTAATCATTCCTCCTGCTTTATACTCTTTATTTTTCATAAAGAAACAATCTGCGCTGCCTTTTTAGAAGGCGGCTGTCTCTGACCGTTCATCTGACGATGAACACTTCTGCCTGAATTAGTACTCTACAACTGCCAGAATATCACTCTGTTTTACGATGATATATTCCTCTTCATCCATCTTCACATTTGTTCCGGCATATTTAGAATAGATCACTTTCTGTCCGACAGAAACTTCCATCTTCACATCCTCTGTTCCAGGGCCGACAGCGACAACCTCTGCCTCCTGCGGTTTCTCCTGCGCGGAGCTTGTAAGGATGATTCCTGTTTTTGTCTTTGTCTCAGCTTCTAACTGTTTTAAAACAACTCTGTCCGCTAATGGTACTAACTTCATAACAATGCCTCCTATACAAAATCTTATATTTGTTATCTTTGTGATTGTTAGCACTCAATTTCAATGAGTGCTAATTACTGATACATATAATAGTTTCTTTTGTTTATAATTGCAAATGTAGAAAATGTCTATTTTTATCTATATTTTAAAATATAATTTATTTTCTCTTTTTTACTCTTATTTTCTCATTATATCTTTATTTTTTCATTTTGTGAGATTTCTGTGTAAAAGAAAAAGGAAGGACCGGGCGATCCTTCCCTCTATTATCTCTATATCTGTGCATTTAATTATATCATTTTATCTTGTGATTTTTTGAATATTCCAAATATTTAGTTGGTTCCTTAAATGTACCACTTTTCGTCCGTATTCCATCGTTCCTCCATGCTCCTGCCTTCCATGCATTTCTCATCACAATAATATTCGCTCATTTTTCCGTATTGATAAAGCAAGATCCAGGCAAAGGGATTATACCAGTGAAGAATACAGGCAAGGATGCAAAGCAACTTCCAGAGAATATCCCTGTGCCGGATATGCGTCATCTCATGGAGGCGGATCCATTCCATCTCTGTTTCTTTATACTCCCGGACCGGAAGCAGGATGCCGGGACGCAACCAGCCGATGGTGCAGGGACCGCTCACCTTGTCGTTCTCATATATTTTGACCGCCCGTCCCCCTACTTCCTGTCTTCTGACTTCCCGCTCCACACTGTGTCGCATGATCTTCCGCTTCATGTACAGATACCAGAACAAATAGATCAGCAGAGCCGCCGCCACGATCACAAACCAGAGAATCCACAGATAAAAATATTTTTCCGAGATGATGTAATAATATCCATCCCCGGAAGAGACGCTCACAAAAGAATATCCAAACAGCTTCTTCATCAGCACATCCCAGTAAAGCTGGATATCAAAAATCTCCTACAATTCTGCCAAGCACACAAAACCATAGGAGATTTTCATTTTCCCATCACATTTTCTGAATATAATCTAAAAGTTCCTGTTCGTCGGCCTCGGTGACATGGTCGTTGCCGGTCAGCGCCGCAATAAAATGGGAGATTTTACCGTCATATCCATTCTCCAGCACTTCTTTTGCCTTCTCCTGCTCGTACTGCTTCCGGTCCAGCCGGTAACGGTAATATGCTTTCCGTCCCTCCATCCGGCGCTGCAGCAGACCTTTGTCCAGAAGGCGGCTTAAAAATGTGTTGAGCGTCTGCTTTTTCCACTCCTTACCGACTTCTTCATTAAAATGCTGCATTAATTCTTTAAAATCGTATTCTTTCTGCGCGTCCCAGAAAAATTCCATGATCTCATGCTCTGTCTGACTTAATCTTGTCCTCAAATGTACTCCCTCTTTTCATATTACATTTTATTAGTACTCTTGTAAAAATATCTTAACATTTTTACTTTTTAATTTCAACAGAATTTTTCCGGTTTTCTCTGTTATTTATAACATTGAATCCGGCAGCGATCATTCCTGTCACATCTCCATGAACCATTGGTCCGGGCTCCCTGCTTTGGGATACTGCACCTCTTGCAGCATCTTAAAAAAATGTCTATAATACAGAAGGATAAAAATTATTTTACAAAAAGGAAGAGATGTTATGAGTCAGAAAAACAAAGGAATCCTGCTGATCATCTGTTCGGCTTTCTGCTTCGCGCTGATGAACATGATGGTACGTTTTGCGGGAGATCTGCCATCCATTGAGAAGAGTTTTTTCCGGAATTTTGTGGCGGTGTTTTTTGCGTTGATCACACTCCGGAAAAGCCGCACGCCCATTAAAGTACCAAAGGGAGCGCTGAAACCACTTTTGCTGCGCTCGGTTTTTGGCACCATGGGAATCCTGTGCAACTATTACGCCATCGATCATCTGGTGCTGGCAGATGCGTCGATTCTCAATAAGTTATCGCCGTTCTTCGCAATCCTGTTTTCCTTGATTTTATTAAAGGAAAAGGTACACCCGTTTGCAGCGTGCTGCGTGATCACGGCATTTATCGGCAGTCTTTTTATCATCAAGCCGGGACTGGGCATGTTTACCACGTCGCTGCCGGCACTGATCGGGCTGCTGGGCGGTCTGGGCGCCGGTATTGCCTACACCTATGTGCGGATTCTAGGCACTCACGGTGTGAAGGGGCCGTTTATCGTCCTCTTCTTCTCGGCGTTTTCCTGCCTGGTGACCCTGCCATACCTGATTTTTGACTTTCATCCGATGAGTCTTAGTCAGTTTGGCTGTCTGCTTCTGGCAGGACTGTTTGCCAGCGGCGGACAGTTTACCATCACGGCGGCATACACCTATGCGCCGGCACGGGATATCTCCATCTACGATTATTCGCAGATCATCTTCGCCACCGCGCTGGGATTCATTTTTCTGGGGCAGATTCCGGATCATTTAAGCTTCATCGGCTATGGAATCATTATCCTGGCATCGCTGGCTATGTTCATATTCCAGCAACGGCAGAAAGATTGACAATGGGGATTATTTTTCAGCTGATTATAAAAAAGCCATAAAGTCCAAAAAAGGGGCGAAGCCAACCTGATGCTTCGCCCTTTTCCCTGTTCTGCCGCTTTATTCTTTTGTCTCTTCTTTTCGCTTTTTTTCGTCTCTTCGACGCGCCTTCATATGCAGCCTTGCTTTCTCATAAATATCATACGGCTCATGGTAACGGGGACTGTAGTCATTATGATATCGACCTTTTTGACGCTGTTCCTTTGTCATTTCACAACCCCCGTCTCCTTTTTCTTCATAAACTTATTCTGTCCCGGCCGTTGTACCATCTGTGCTGCCGTCCTCGTCGGCTGTACTGCCAGCGACCGTTCCAACAACAGCATCCGTATCCGCGGCAGAAGAATCGGTTCCTGCCGCTGCGCCGTCCTCATCTCCTGCCGCTGTCGTCTCCTCCATCACTGCGGTAGTCGGATCCGTACGGTAGTGGATGGTTCCAGGGTCGAGCGTCTCGCCTCTTGCGGCGTACATCTCTGAAACCGTCACAAGCTGATACCCTTCCGCGATCAGGTCAGGGACAAATCGCTCCACAGCGTTAATGTTATATTCGTGGATGTCGTGGAGAAGCACCACGTCGCCGTCGGTGGCTGTCATGACCATCTTATACGTATCGTCCGCGTTCTTCGTCTTCCAGTCTTCCGTGTCGAGGGACCAGTTTACGGCGCACAGTCCCTGCTTTTTTGCCTCGGCAAGCACGGTGCTGTTGATGGCGCCGTACGGCGGACGCATGAGCGTCGGGGCCACGCCGATGGCATCCCGGATCGCGCTCACGGAATCTTCCATCTCCTTTGTCAGCTCAGAGCCGGACAGTTTGGTCAGCTGCTGATGGCTCTGGGTGTGGGTTCCCACTTCCATACCGAGATTGTATTCTCTCTGCACGGTTTCCGGATAATAACCGGCATTCTGTCCGAGACAGAAGAAGGTTGCCTTGGCATAGTTTTCCTCAAAGGCATCCAGGATCTTGTTGGTCGTATCCGGGTTTGGGCCGTCGTCCATGGTGATCGCCACCATCGGCTTACTCGGGTCGATAGCCGGATAGATCCGGAGTTCAAAAGAAGTGGACAGGTCAGAGCCGTCCGTCGCCTCGCCGGTCACTGTGACCGTATGCTTCGCACTGTCTTCGGACGGAGTCAGCACACCGTCTTCTGAGACGGAGACAAGTCCTTCTTCACTGCAGCTCCATTTAAGCTTCGTATTGGTCGCGTTCTCCGGCGCGAAGGACACGTCAAGCTGCATGGTCTCGCCCACCCGGATGCTGGTGGCAGGCGCGGTCACGGACAGTTCTGTCATCGGCACGCTGTTGTCCGCTTTCTCATCGATATTGGCTTCTGTCTGCGCTTCTGCGCTTCCGGCGCTCAGATCATCTGTGGAGGAGGTACCGGTCAGTCTTCTGAGTATGGAAAAGATTCCGCACAGAAGGATAACAACCACCACCAGGACCACAGCGTACTGCAGATATTTCATTACACCTTTTTTCATTTTTTCTCCTTCCTGACGCATTTACTGCGTCAATAATGGCAGATTTGAAAATTCATTTTCAAACTTACCTCCTGAACATACCGCTGTTCTTTGTGTGAAATGTAACAGAAATCCCCCTTATCAAAGGAAAAAAGCGAAAATCAATGATTGATTTTCGCCTGTATGTGTTTCTCTTTACTTGCAAAAGAAGCGCCCGCAAGGCTTCTCACAGATTAAACTCTTGATAAGTATTCTCCGGTTCTTGTATCAATCTTTAACTTGTCACCAAGGTTTACAAAGAGCGGTACGTAAACGACTGCGCCAGTCTCTACGGTACATGGCTTGGTTGCGCCGGTTGCGGTGTTGCCTTTCTCGCCAGGCTCGCACTCGGTAACTTCCAGTTCCACGAACATCGGCGGCTCTACGGCAAAGATCTCTCCGTTGTGGGAAACCATCGTCACGTTATCATTCTCACGGACAAACTTGAGCGCGTCGCCGATAGCGTCCTCATTCAGACCGATCTGGTCGAATGTCTCGCCGTCCATGAAATAATATAAGTCGCCGTCTGTATATAAATACTGCATCTCTTTTCTCTCGATATGCGCCTGTGGGAACTTCTCTGTCGGACGGAAGGTCTTCTCCACTACACCGCCACTCTTGATATTTTTCATCTTGGTTCTTACGAATGCTGCTCCCTTACCCGGTTTTACATGCTGAAATTCAACAATCTGATATACATTTCCTTCTACTTCAATGGTCAAGCCGTTCTTAAAATCGCCTGCAGAAATCATATCTGAAAATCCTCCTTACAACTTCTTCTAAATCATTCTTACAATTCATTTTATAATAAAAGCCCCTATTTTTCAACTCTTTTTTTCTTAAGAGTTCTGAAATAGAAATGAAGAACGATTTTTTCCAGATAGCGTTTGAGGACGATCTGAATCTCTTCCTTCGGGTGCACAGGACTCACCATGATGGTGTAAAGTCCGGCGCGTTTTGCTCCGAGAACATCCGTAAAGATCTGATCTCCCACAAAAAATGTGTTATCCGTCTTTGTCCCCATCCGGCGGATTCCTTCCAGGTATCCTTTCGGCAATGGCTTTCCCGCTTTGTAAATGTAACGGGAATGTACCTGTTCGCAGAAACTTTTCACTCTCGGCTCCCGGTTATTGGAGATCAGGCAGGTCTCAAATCCCATTCCATGGAGTCTCTCAAAAAGCTGTATGGCGCGCGCGTCCGCCGGAGCTCCATGAGGAACCAGCGTATTGTCGATATCAAACAGGATGCCCCGAAAGCCTCTCTCGTATAACTGTTCAAAATTAATGTCATAGGTAGATTTTAGATATTTGTCAGGATATAGTGATTCAAACATGATTTTCTCCTCAGATCATTACGCTGCGCGTATGTTTTGCTGTGACCGCGGGCAGCTTTGGCGCCGTCCCGGCTTTTGTCACATCTGCTGTTCATAGCAGGTTTTCAGTTTTTCAAGCGCCCTTTTTTCAATGCGGCTCACATAGGAGCGGGAGATGCCAAGCTCCGCCGCCACTTCCTTCTGCGTGTGGGCTTCCCCGCCGTGAAGACCATAGCGTCTGACGATGATCTCTCTCTCCCTCGCATCCTGCAGCCGCTCCACCATCTCATTGAGACGGATGAGATACTGCCGGTAGATGAATTTCTCTATCATCGCCGCCTCATCTGTGCAGATGATATCCAGCAGACTGATGTGATTGCCCTCCTGATCCGTTCCGATGGGCTCATAGAGAGACACCTCCCGCAGCAGCTTCTTTTCCTGCCGCAGCATCATCAGAAGCTCGTTCTCGATGCACCGGGCGGCATACGTCACCAGGCGTCCGCCTTTCCTCTCATCAAAGGTATTGACAGCCTTTATAAGGCCGATGGTTCCGATGGAAATCAAATCATCCAGGTCCCGGTCCTGAGAATTATATTTTTTCACGATATGCGCTACCAGTCTCAGATTATGTTCGATCAGCTTTTCCTTGGCTGTCTCATCTCCATCACGGTACATTTTCAGATACTTTCTTTCCTCTTCTGCCTTTAAAGGCTTTTTGAATGACCGCATGCAAGGCTCCGAAACCCGTGTTCCTTATCAGTATATGCGGCAGAGGATGGACACTGTTCCGCATTTTCTGTGTCTTTTCCACGCATCTTCCCCGTCGGAGCCATCTTTGAGGATGCTTCGCGAAAAACCTGCCTTTCCGCCTTCAGCCGACGGCTATTCTTTCCGACGAAGCAGCCAGCCCTCTTTTAACGGCTCGCCAAAATCGATCCAGATCTCCTGTTTCGGATGCGGAGCGGATTCCACCGGCTCCCGATTTTCATCTTCCATGGCAAGAACTTTCCGGCAGAGGTTTGTCCCATCCGGGAGCATGATCTCAATCTCCTCTCCCACGGAAAACTTGTTCCTCTGATAGATCTTTACAAAACCTTTTTCATCCACTTCCTGCACGATACCGATGTAAGTATACTCTTTGATGTAAGTGTTCGCGTCATAAATCTGGGCGTCGGCATCGGTCTTCCCGTAATAGAAGCCGGTGGTAAACTGCCGGTACGTGCATTTGGCGATCTCCTCCCGGTAATAATCCAGATTCTTCTGATACAGCTCCGGCGACTTTTTATAATCGTCGATGGCTCTCCGGTACGTTCTCGTCACCGCCGCCACATAAAGCGCGGTCTTCATCCGGCCTTCGATCTTAAAACTGTCCACACCGGCCTCGATGAGATCCGACACGTGCTCGATCATACACAGATCTTTGGAATTGAAAATGTAAGTGCCTCTCTCATTTTCTTCCACCGGCAGGAACTCGCCCGGACGGCTTTCCTCCATGACATAGTATTTCCAGCGGCACGGATGCGTGCAGGCGCCCATGTTGGCGTTACGGCCGGTAAAATAGCTGCTGAGCAGGCACCGCCCCGAGTGGGAAATGCACATCGCTCCGTGAACAAAAGCCTCGATCTCCATCTCCTCCGGGATGTGCTCCCGGATCTCTTTCAGCTCATACAAGGACAGTTCTCTGGCTGCCACCACCCGGGTTGCTCCCTGCGCATACCAGAAATTGTAGGTCGCGTAGTTGGTGCTGTTGGCCTGGGTGCTGATATGTATGTCGATCTCCGGGCAGACTTCCCGGGCGATGGTGAACACACCCGGATCCGAGATGATCAGCGCATCCGGCTTCATCTCCTTTAATTCAGTAAAGTATTCCCGAATACCGGCAAGATCCCCGTTGTGCGCCACGATATTTGCCGTGATATACACCTTTACACCCCGGTCATGCGCATAGCGGATGCCCTTCGCCATATCCTCTTTTGAGAAATTCTTCGCTTTGGCACGCAGCCCAAACATTTCTCCCCCGATATATACGGCATCCGCCCCGTAAAGGACCGCAGTTTTAAGCACCTCAAGACTGCTGGCCGGTATCAGTAATTCTGTATTTCTCATAATTTCCTCCGTTTTCAGGCGGCTGCCGCACAGACAGGCCATCCGCCTTATCTTTGTGAAATGCTTTCTTTTTTCACACTGATGGTCATACCGTCCCCTGTTTCCAGTATCACGGTATCCAATGTATCATTATGCGTAAGAGCAAATAAATATTCCCGCATCCGGCTATGGATGGTGTGATTTCTTCTCCGGATGCCGTAGCGGGACTCAAAAATGTCTCCGTCCTGCAAAACATTGTCGGAGACAAGCACGCCTCCTTCCGGCAGCAGCCGCAGCACATCCGGCAGGAAATGAACATACTGCCCCTTGGCGGCATCCATAAATATAAAATCGTAACTGCCGTCGAGCTTCTTCAGCCAGTCGGCAGCATCCCCCTCCAGCAAGGTGATCCGGCTCTCCATCCCCGCCATGGCGATGTTGGCTCTGGCGCGCGCAATGCGCGGCGGGTAATTCTCAATCGTTGTGATCGTTGTATCCGGCGAAGTATTTTCACCCATAAAAACCGAAGAAAATCCTATGGCTGCACCAACCTCAAGAATCTTCTCCGGCTTCTTCATCTGCAATAATATTCTCAGTAACTCCCGGGTCTCTCTCCGAATCACGGGAACTCTGTCCCGGACAGCCTCCGCCTCTATGGCCTTCAGGCTGTCTGAACTTCTGTCCACGCTGAAAGAGCGGATAAAATCCAGGACACGTTCTCTCTCCATCATCCGTCTCCCTGTTCTCCTTTGTGCGTCAGCTGCGCAAGAATCTCTGAAGGCTTCTGGCCCGAATTCACCACATACTCTCCCGGCTGGATATTTTTGTATCCTTCCGAGAAGCGGAGCGCCAGCGCAAAAATGTACGCGTTATCCACGATATCCTTGTTAGCGAGGTCTCTGCCAATCTCCAGAAGAGACTCGTCCTCCGACACCGTGAGCACCATCTCCTTTGCCACCTCCGGGCTGTCCTTCGCCTTGTCCGAAAAAATCCGGTATCCGATCTGACGCATCTCCACAAATAAATATACGAGAAGGAGAGCGATAAAAATATAAAGCAGGGTCTTTACTGTAAACCGAAGTACTTTATGGATCATGATCGTATCTTCTCCTTCCCGTATCTTATGTCTTCTTACTATCTTTATTCCTCGTCCATGTAGGAAATGTCCAGCGCGATCTCACCGTACAGCACCTCATAGACCTCCCGGAGCAGCTTACAGACCGCCTGTTCCGACCGGAGAAAGTCCATGACCACAGACTCCATGAGGATATTCTTGTACTGCTTTTGCAGCTCCTCCGTCCTGTCGTCATAGTCCTCCGCGTCATCCTGTATCTGCAGTTCCAGATTCTTTCGCCGGAACCCGTTGAGTTCTTTGTAAAGCTCCGGCCGGCTCTTCAGTCTTTCCAGGCTCCTGCAGTACTCCTGATATCTCTCATCCTCTTTTAAAAGGGCTGTAAGCTCTCTGGTCTTCTGTATGACTTCCTCAAATGAGGAGACTTTCGTCTCCCTGCTTTCTTCTGTTCCCATGGCCTGCGCCTTCCTGCTGTATCTGTGTGTCCGCTTTCCGGGGCGGTACAGATCTTTATACTTCCATGATGATCGGCAGGATCATCGGGCTTCTCTTCATCTTCTTCCAGATGAAATCTCCCAGGTCGTCCCGGATCGCCGTCTTGATCCTTGTCCAGTCTGTGATATTTTTTTGACTGCAGTGGTCGAGCGTATCCCGCACCACATTTTTAGCCGCCTCCATCAGCTGCTCATTTTCTCTCACGTAAACAAATCCTCTGGAGACGATGTCCGGGCCGGCCAGCAGCATATTGTTGTAGCGGTCCAGTGTCACAACGACGATAAACAGACCGTTCTGGGACAGATGCTGTCTGTCACGCAGTACGATGTTGCCCACGTCACCGACGCCGAGACCATCCACCAGAATGCCCTGTGCCGGCACTCTGCCGACAACAGCCGCCTTCTCCTCCGAGATGGAAAGCACATCCCCGGACTGGAGGATGATGACATTCTCCTTCGGGATACCCATCTCAACAGCCAGGTCTTTATGCCGTTTTAAGTGACGGTACTCCCCATGGATCGGGATGGAATACTTCGGCTTTGTCAGCGTATAGAGGAGCTTGATCTCCTCCTGGCAGGCGTGTCCGGATACGTGCGTATCCTGGAAGATCACGTTAGCGCCCTTCTTTGCCAGCTCGTTCATCACTTTGGATACCGCCTTCTCATTACCCGGGATCGGGTGAGAACTGAAGATGATCACATCTCCCGGTTTGATCGAAACCTTTCTGTGTGTGGAAGCGGCCATCCGGCTCAGTGCCGCCATGGTCTCTCCCTGGCTTCCCGTCGTGATGAGCACAAGCTGTTCATCGACATAGTTGCGCATCTCCTCGATTCCGATCAGAGTATTGTCCGGAATCTTTATATATCCAAGCTCCGCGGCGGTGGAGATAGTGTTGACCATACTCCGGCCTTCCACGATCACTTTCTTTCCATACTTGTAAGCGCAGTTGATGATCTGCTGCACACGGTCCACATTGGACGCAAAGGTGGCGACGATGATCCTGTGGTCGCCGTACTCATCAAAAAGATGATTGAGCGTTCTTCCGACAGTTCTCTCGGATGGCGTATAGCCTTCTCTCTCTACATTGGTACTCTCACACATGAGAGCCAGAACGCCCTTCTTGCCGAGCTCCGCAAATCTTCCCAGATCAATGGCGTCGCCGAATACCGGCGTGTAATCGATCTTAAAGTCTCCCGTGTGGACAATGATGCCCGCCGGGGTATAGATTGCCAGAGCGGCTGCATCGCTGATGCTGTGATTGGTTTTGATAAACTCAATACGGAAACAGCCAAGATTGATGGACTGTCCGTGTTTTACTACTTTTCTTCGAGTGCTTCTCAAAAGATTATGCTCTTTTAATTTATTTTCGATCAGACCCATCGTCAGCTTCGTCGCGTAGACGGGCATGTTCAGTTCTTTTAATGCATAAGGAATCGCGCCGATATGGTCCTCGTGTCCATGGGTGATGACAAGTCCCTTCACCTTTGACGCATTTTCCTTTAAATATGTGATATCCGGTATTACTAAATCTATTCCTAACATCTCTTCGTCCGGAAAAGCCAGACCGCAGTCTACCACAATGATACTGTCCTCATACTCAAATGCGGTAATATTCATGCCAATCTGCTCTAATCCTCCAAGAGGTATTATTTTTACCGACTGATTTCCCGTTGCTTTCAAGTTACTACCTCCGTTCTTCCTCTCTAAATAAAAGCAGAACGAACCAGTCAGTCCGGTGTCCGCAGCAAAATTCCATAAACTCCATATTCTATTGTCAATAGATCATCTCCGGGTCCTGCTGCCACATCCGGAGACCTGTTATTCTGCCTCCAAATCCATATCTTCGATCAACTGTTCAAATATTTTGAAAACTGCCGATAGCTCTGCCTCATCTTCCACCATCTCATAAGTCTTCATGCCGTCTTCTTCCTCGGCACTCTCCTTCATGATGTAAACGAGCGTCTCCTCTTCGTCCTCTCCCGAAGATTCCTCCGAATCGTCGGAGACGAGAAGATAGTTCACGCCGTTTATCCTGGTCTGTTCTATAACGCAGAACTCAATCTCCAAACCGTCGTCCGTCAGAAATGGGATACTTTCATATTTTTTCATGCTAACCTCTCTCTTCTTCCGCTCTGCCGGCCTGTCATCCTTTTTCCGGGACCGGATGGGCATCCATATAGCTTTGCAAAATGAGTGCCGCCGCCATCCAGTCAATCCGCTCTTTACGATGCTCTCTTCTGACGCCGCCGTCCATAAGAATACGTTCTGATTCTACTGTCGTCAGCCTTTCATCCCACAATATGACCTCAAGTCCTGTTCTCCGCTCCAGCATCTGCTGAAACGCCATAGTCTCATCCGCACGCGCGCCCAGTGTGTTGTTCATATTTTTCGGTAATCCAAGCACAATCTTCTCAACCTGATATTCTTCTATCAATGTCTCAATTCTTGCCAGTGTCTGCCTCAGTTTCTTACCGGACTTCCTTGTGATCGTCTCCACGCCCTGCGCCGTGATCCCCAGAGAATCGCTCACGGCAACGCCGACGGTCTTCGTCCCGAAGTCCAGACCCATCCATCGTTCCTTCATATTACTTTAACTGAGTATTGATATAGCTCTCAAATAAAACTTCCAGAATCTCGTCTCGTTCCACTTTCATGATCAGGCTTCTGGCATTCTTATGACTGGTAATATACGTCGGGTCTCCGGACATAATATAACCCACGATCTGATTGATCGGATTATATCCCTTTTCTTTCAGGGCCTCATAGACATCTTTGAGAATGGACGCAACGTCGTATTCCTGTTCTTTGACCACCTGAAAAAACTGTGTATTATTTCTACCCATGTTAACCTCCTTGTTACAGATTTGCACTCATAAATCATTCTACTATGAGTCCGGTTAAAATTCAATCGAAACTTTTCCATACAGTAAATTTTCATCTAAAAATCCTTGAATTTTCACTGTCACTACATGATTTTGTCGCAAAATTCCAGGATTTTCATCAAACTTTACCACAACTTTCACATAGCGTTCCGTGTGTCCCTGCATGTATTTTGTGCCATCGATTTCGACCATTTCTTCCAGAAGGATTCTCTCTTCCCTGCCAATATACCACTGTTCAAAGTCCTTTTTGTGTCTTTTCGCCATGGCGAGCAGGACAGCCGACCGACTGTTCTTTATCTCTTCCGGCACATGGCCGCTCATCTTCTCCGCGCGGGTTCCTTTCCGCACCGAATATTTGAAAATGTGCATCTCGTAGAGGTTGATCTCTTCCAGGTATTCTCTCGTCTTTTCAAACTCTTCTTCCGTCTCTCCCACAAAACCCACGATCACATCGGTGGTGAGCGCCGGATACTCAAACGTATTCCGGAGGATCGCCAGAGCCTTTCTGTATTCTTCCGTGGTATACTTCCGGTTCATTCTCTTTAATGTCTCGTCACAGCCGCTCTGCAAAGAGAGATGGAAATGCGGGCAGACCTTATCACATTTTTTCAGCCCCTGCGCGAACGCCTCCGTGATGATCCTCGGTTCCAGAGAGCCGAGACGGATCCTCTCGATCCCGTCAATCTCCTGTACCCTCTGTATGATGTCAAGGAGCGTCACTTTCTCCTCCCCGTCAAAGTCCATCCCGTAGGAACTCAGATGGATGCCGGTCAGCACCACTTCCCGGTAGCCTTCCTGTGCCAGCGCACGGATCTCGCTCACGACCTCTTCCGGCTTTTTGCTGCGGATCCGCCCTCTGGTATATGGAATGATACAGTAAGAACAGAACTGGTTACATCCGTCCTGTATCTTAATATATGCCCGCGTATGCTCGCTTACCTTATGAATCTGCAGCGGCTCGTATTCTTTTTCCGCAGAAATGTCAGGGACTTCCGCCACCTTTTCCTTTTTCTCAAAATATTCATCCAAAATACGGACGATATCCTTCTTTTTATTATTGCCGATCAGCACGTCGGCGATTCCCTTTTCTTCCAGATCCTCTTCCGCCGCCTGCACGTAGCAGCCCGCCGCCACAATGACCGCATCCGGATTCTTCTTCTTTGCTCTGTGGAGCATCTGTCGGCTCTTTCTGTCCGCCATATTCGTCACGGAGCAGGTATTGATGATGTAGACATCCGCCCGCTCCTTAAAATCCACGATGACATACCCTGCGTCCTCCAGCAGCTCCCGCATGGCGTCCGTCTCATACTGATTCACCTTACATCCGAGCGTTAAAAACGCCGCTCTTACTGGTTCTCCCAATCTATCGCCTCCCGTTTCTCCTGTTTTTTACTTTCCGCATCCTGCGCTTTCTGTCTCTTCTTCCTGTACGATCATCCGATCCACTGTCCCGGCAGCAGATACGAAAGAATCCTGCCGGGAGCACTGGAATCTCCTTCCTGTAAAACCGGTCTTTCTATTGACTTTTTACCATGAAAAAGGTACTATAAATATAATAATCATTAAAAAAACCGAGGAGGATATGTCCAATGAAAACAGTGAAAATCTCTTTAAATTCTATTGATAAGGTTAAAACATTTGTGAACGTGATCAATCGTTTCGACGCCGAGTTCGATCTGGTTTCCGGCCGCTATGTCATTGACGCCAAATCCATCATGGGCATCTTCAGTCTGGATATTTCCAAACCGATCGACTTAAATATCCACAATGCCGACAACATGGATGAGATCATGGAGCAGCTGCAGCCGTACATCGTAACAGAAGAGTAATTCTTTTCCCGTCATTGCAGAAATAACCGTGTTGACAGCCGGTTCGATTACATAATGTGAAAAATATATTCCCGGAGCGTTTTTGCTCCGGGATTTTTCTTATGATTCATGAGCATGGATCTTGATCACTTCTTCTGTCTCGATCGCCGTCTTTAACAATTCGTCAATGCAGTCGTCCAGCTTTCTCTCCGACTTTTTGATCACGTCCAGTCTCGGCTTCGTCACCGGATGCTTCGCCACAAAGATGGTGCAGCAATCCTCATACGGCAGGATGGACGTCTCATACGTGCCGATCTTCTCTGAAAGCTCCACGATATCCTGCTTATCCATACCGATACAAGGGCGGAAGACCGGCATCTCGCAGACTTCATTGGTCACATAAAGACTCTGCATCGTCTGGCTTGCCACCTGGCCGATACTCTCACCGGTCACCAGGGCAAGACATCCGCTCTCCTTCGCGAAATGCTCCGCGATCTTCATCATATAACGGCGCATGATAATCGTCAGCTCATCGTGCGGACATGTCTCATAGATCGCCATCTGGATATCGGTGAAATTCACGATATGGAGCGTGATCGGTCCGGTATACCGGGCGATCAGCTTCGCCAGGTCGACCACCTTCTGCTTTGCCCTCTCGCTCGTGTACGGCGGCGCGTGGAAATACGTTGCCTCCAGGCTAACGCCCCGCTTGGATATCATATAACCCGCCACCGGACTGTCGATCCCTCCGGACAGCAGCAGCATCGCTCTTCCTCCGGTTCCCACCGGCATACCGCCCGGTCCCGGAATCTCATCAGAGTAAATGTACACCTTGTCCCGCACCTCGACCGTCAGCAGCACATCCGGCTCACGGACATTTACGTGCAGTCCTGCTTCTTCGTACTTCTCCAGCAGCTTCTCCCCCAGTTTCGCCGCCATCTCCATGGACGGGATCGGATAGCTCTTATCGGCTCTTCGCACATGCACCTTAAAAGAAAAATGCATATCCTCATACCGCTCTCCCACATAATCGCAGACTACCGCAGCCACATGGTCAAAATCTTTCTCCTCCTCAACCACGATCGGGCAGATGCCGGCAATACCAAACACCCGTGACAATGCCTCCACCGCCTCGTCGTAATCATATTCTTCCTTCGCATCCACAAAGATTCTTCCGGACTCCTTCCGGATATGAAACTCTCCCACCGGCTGCAGCGCATAGCGCATCTGCCGGATCAGAGCATCCTCAAAACGGAACCGGTTCTTTCCCTTGACACCAATCTCCGCATATTTGATCAGAAATGACTTAAATTCCATACTTTCTCCTTCCTACCTTCTCGTAAACTTCCGCAGCACCGGCAGCAGTTCTTTCAGGATATCCACACAGGCGTCCGTCTCCTCCACCGTATTATAGACAGAGAAAGAAAACCGCAGTGTGGACTCATAATGTGCCTTGTCAAGGCCAATCCCCCGGAGTGTTCCGCTGACCTCCGGTTTATTGGACGAGCAGGCGGAACCTGCCGATACATAGACGCCCTTTTCCTCCAGCGCATGAAGCAGCACCTCGCTGCGCACGCCCAAAAATGAAATGCTGGCAATGTGCGGCGCCTCCCCGGAATTATCCTTCACATCCGGGATCTCCGCGACAACTCTTTCCCGGAAATGGTCTTTGATTTCCCGAAGCCTCTCCACCTTTTCTCTATGGTCCTGATAGATCAGCTCCGCTGCCTTTCCCATACCGGCGATGCCCGGTACATTTTCCGTCCCGGAGCGCATCCCTTTCTGCTGATTGCCGCCCCAGATGATCGGTTTTATCTTCGTTCCTTCCTTAATATAGAGAAATCCAATCCCTTTCGGCCCGTGGATCTTGTGCCCGCTCACAGACAGCATATCCACCTTCCATTTCTTCGGGAAGAGCTTCATCTTTCCGTAAGCCTGGATACAGTCCGTGTGAAACAGAATCTCCGGATTGTACTTCTTCACGATCTGTCCGATCTCCGCAATCGGTTCCACCGCGCCGATCTCATTATTGACGCACATAACAGACACGAGAAAGGTATCCGGGCGCAGCGCTTCCCGCAGCGCATCCAGACTCACGATCCCCCGGCTGTCCACCGGCAGATACGTCACCTCAAACCCTTCCTCCTCCAGAAAACCCAGCGGATTATACACCGACGCATGCTCAATACAGGACGTGATGATATGTTTCCCCGTCCTCCTGTGCGCAATGGCTGTCCCGATGAGCGCCAGATTGTTCGCCTCCGTACCGCCGGATGTAAAATAAATCTCCTTCGGCTCCACCTTCAGACTCCGGGCGATAACCTCCTTCGCCCTGTTCACATACTGTTCCGCGTGATACCCCTTCAAATGCATGGAAGAAGGGTTCCCATACTCTATATCAAGTACTTCCGTCATAATCTCTCTTACTTCCGGAAAAACACGGGTCGTCGCCCCGTTATCAAAATAAATCTCTGGCATAACCTTTCACCTCACAATTAAAATAGGATAACATAGAATGGCAGGGATGTAAACCGGAAGAAACTAAATTTTCGCCTTGACCCCATCCCACCTTCTATGGCATAATTGTATAAAATATTGTCACAAAATAATTACAAACCATAAAAAGTGACAAAGGGAGGAACTCTATGAAAAAATTAAGGAAACAATGATATATTCGATACTGTAATCATCGGCAGCACACATAGATATGAGATTAAACCATACAAGAATATTGAATTTGACTCTGCTGTATGGAAGATTAACGCAGAACCTATCTCAAACGATCCCGATATAACTATTGAAAGTATGGGAGAATCCGCCTTAATTCATTTTGTATTCAACCAAACATATACTCTGGATGCTTCAATGACAGATAAAAATGGCAAAACATATGAAGCTTCTCTAAATATCGAGGTTCGCGATCAATATATGGACGATGAATATTTGTACATCTGTGCCAAAAAAGGAGAGACCGTCTCTATTACTCCGCAGTTTCGATTGTTTTCGAAAGAATATCCATATGGAACATTGACAACAATTACTGAGGACATTGACTGGAGTACATCCTCTATTTCGTCTATGAATCCATCTACATCTGACGGAGAACTTGTATTTACACCAGATCAAAGTGGAGAATATTCTGTGCCTGCAAAGAAAACACAAAAATTGTTTTGACAAATAGAAAAGGGCTGCTACAGCCCTTTTCCATCTGCTAACCTCTTCCACCATATAACAGCACTCCTTTTTGATATACCTCTTTTTCTACTGATGGAAATTCTTTTCTCTCCTCAAACCGACTATCGGTTCCAACGATAATATCTACCGGATGCTGTTTTATATATCGGATTGATTTATATGCTTTTGCGGCGATGTCTGACAGATTATTTGCTGAATCATCCATCACAATATAAAAATCAAAATCGCTGTCTTCTGAAAAAGAACCGTCAGCATACGAACCAAATAAATATATTTTTTTGGCGAAAAATGTTTAATGAATTGATCTTTGATATTTTCTATTTCTTTTACCGGCATCTTCCTTCACCCCCAACAAATCATTTTTTATATCATGATTTTAATATATCGTCTCCACGCCTGTCAAATTTTTTTCTTTATGACAATTTTTCCTTTAAATCCGCTTTTGCGGAGTTGTTTTTTTACTGTCTTATTTTTTACATAGAAGGTAAATTTCTTCGTGTTGCCACTAAAATAAGTGTTTTTGTGCAGTTTTTTCGCGCGAATGTAAACCTTGTCCACGCACTGCATCTGGTCGTCCGTGCCCCGGATCTTCCAGACATTTTTCGGAAAATCGATGCGTCTGAGTCTGCGGGTATGTGTCAGGCTCTCAAAATTAAACGAACGCAGCTTCTTTCCAAAATGGATGGATTCCAGATTGACGATATAATCAATCCCCATGTACGGATCGCGCAGGGAATCCGGCAGATAGAGGTGACGGATGGTCGTATCTCCCCAGAAAGCGTTGACATTGATCCATCGGACTCCTTCCGGCACCCGGTACGTTTCTGCGGACCGGTATACAGTGTACAGCCTCTGTCCGTCTCTGGTATAAATGGCATCTTCCGTCGCCATGATAAACTTGTTGTTCGGATCGACCGTCACGCGGAGGGACGGACAGTTTTTGATGTCCGCCGATGACATTTTTGCCGGAAGATACAGTCTTTCCAGCTTCGGACAGTTGTTATAATACGCATCCAGCAGATGATCCGGATATGGGACAGATATTTCCCGCAGCTGCTCATATCCGTAACAGAATCCTTTTACCAGTACGCCAGGCGCGAAGGTGATCTTCTGCAAGCGGGCAAAATAGGAATGTTCTTTGTCCGGAATGACGACCTCCTCTTTCCAGGAATAATTGTTGTTGGAATATTTTCTTTTGTCGCCCCAGTTGAAAAGTTTTACCTTGTAAGTCTCTCCCCGGTATTCCACCTGGTCGGGGATATATAGTTCTGTGTTCAGATTTTCTCCCCGCACAGCGTCAATGGACGCCACTGCATAATGTTTCCGCGCCAGATTGTACTGGATTCCGTCGATGGTCACGGCTGTCATATCTTCTGCCGCCAGCGCCGGTACATTTCCACTTATGCACAGTACAAACGCCGCTGCCAGCAGCAATCCGGTTATATATGAGTATATCTTCCTTTGCTTCCTCTGTTTCATGTTCTCGCCTCCCATCGTTTTTGATTTCAAGATCTTCTCTTTTTGCTGTTTCTCAAACTCCTGTTTCTTTCACGGCTGTTTTTTAAACTTCGCATCCTGCATTACAGGTTCTTTTTCACAACGATCTTTCCTTTAAACTTAAACTTTCGCAGCTGTTTTTTCACTTTCTTACTCCGCACATATGCCGTACATTTTTCAGAAAAGTAGCTGAAATCTCCCTTTTTGATATTTTTAGTTCGGATGATGATCTTTCTTAATTTATTTTTTTCCCAGCAAAAACTGTTGTCAAAGCGTTTGATATTTTTAGGAACGTCCAGCTTTTTTAACTTTTTACAGTTGAAAAATATGCTTTCCTCCAATTTTTTCAGCGACTTACTGAGCCGGACGGAAGAAAGCTTCTCCATATTGGCAAAGGCATATCTTCCGATGTTCTTCACAGAGTCCGGCATGGTCACAGAACGGATCGTGTCGTTGCTGTTAAAAGCATACTCTCCGATATTCTCAACGGAGTCTTTTATCCGGTACTCTTTCGCGCTGCCTGTCACATTATAGAGTGTCTTTCCGTCTTTCGAGTACACATCATTGTCCACGACCTGAAAATGCGGGTTTGACTCTTCTGCCACGATCTGCACCGACGGACAGCGCTTCACGTCGATGGCATACTCTCCCAGGTCCGGCTCCCAGTAACTCGACGGGAGCGTGATCGTTTTCAGCTTCGGGCAGTTAAAATAATACACTCCGTCGGTATAGGAGACTTTTCCCTCAAACACAACTTCTTCGAGCTGTTTAAAACTGATGGCTCTGCCCTGCACCGTGATATCCGGGGCAAAGGTGATCTTGCGCAGGGATTCGTGGGCAGGATTTGTCTCGTCCAGATCAGCCTGATTCCATCCTTCACCGAAAGAATCATCCGAATCGATCATGAAATCCTCCTCATCCCACCAAAATTCATTAACCGGGTAATACTCACCCAGATATTCCACCTCATTTCTTATATAAACTTCTGAGAGGGTGGAATCCGGATCCAGTTCGGCGCGGCCCATCGATCCGGAACTTAAATCCATCAGCAGATAACGTACGCCGTCGATGGTCACGCTGCCGCCCTGACCGGCCGCCTGCACTTCTGTCTCAAACCCGATACCGGTGGGAACAGTCGCAAGGAACACAAAAACAGCCGGAAAAATTATGGTTATAATGTGTCTTTTTATTCTTTTCATAGGCTCCCTCCTCATCATTTATATTTTTTCATTTTTATAATCCGCCTTTCTGCGAAAGGCACCAATGCGTCATGAAACACGTTGGTTGACTTTCGCTTTTTATTCTATCTTCCCTCTGATATACTTTCCTTATAAGACTGACACACTACAGAACACGTGGAGGTGAGTGGCGGGGCTGTATAGCGGCAACCTCGCATTTTTATATGTTGTCGGTCATCCATTAAGGCATCAATGATTGGCGCATAACTGTAGCCCGTAAACTTATCTCTTCCAAAGTCGACTCGATTTTGCCGGATGGCCAGTCCCTGTCAGTTTTATATCGATAAATCATCAGGAGGTTTTTTTATTGTCGTTTAAAATTTTAAAAAATAACTGTTGTGGACTTGATGTCCATAAAACCTGGATCTTTGCCTGCATCGGTATTACTGATTCCCACAGCCGTACAGAATATAAACAAGCCCGCTTTTCTTCCTTTTCCAAAGGTCTGCAGAAGTTGTGTGACTGGCTTGCTAAATATAACTGTACTGACGTCTGTATGGAATCTACCGGTAAGTATTGGATCCCTGTTTTTAATGTCTTGGAAAAAAACAACATCTGGGTCACTCTTTCCCACCCCAAATATACCAAGCCTCAAAAGGGCAACAAGACAGACCGCAAGGATGCCAGGTGGATCTGCGATCTATATATGTGCGGGATGGTAAAACCTTCCTTTATCCCACCTGCTGACATCCGTGGATTAAGGGATCTGGTAAGATACCGCTTCAAACTCACCTGTATGATCACCGGTGAGAAGAACCGTGTCCATAACTGTCTTACCGTATCCAACTTAAAACTGGACGATGTCTTTTCCGATATATTGGGAAAATCTTCCCGTTCTATCACGGAACAGATCTTACAACACCCTGGGGAAACTTTCGATGTGGCGCCTTTTGTTGACCGCAGGTGTAAAACTCCTATTGAGCAGATACAGGCTGCTGTAGATGGCTCTATCTCTGCCGAACAGGCTGTGAAACTCAGACAATGCCTGGATCACATCGATGAATTAGAAATGCACAAAGCAGAAATAGAACGGGAAATCTTTCGTCTCAGTGATAAATACAAAGAAGCCCTTACTCTTATCCGTACTGTTCCCGGATTCGATAAGAACCCTATGACTGCTATTCAAGTGCTCTCTGAGATCGGAGGTGATATGTCTGTCTTCCCCACAGCTAAAAACCTCGTCTCATGGGCGGGATGTTGTCCCCGTAACGATCAAAGCAATCAAAAAATCAAATCCACTAGGATTGCCCGTGCTGGTTCTTATTTTAAACCAGTTTTGGTGCAGATTGCAAATGCTTTGATCAAATCCAAGAAACATCCTGAAATCACTACCCGTTATCGACGTATCAAAGCACGGCGTGGCCACAAGAAAGCAATTATCGCCATCTGTCGTATGCTCCTGACCGCTATCTGGCACATACTCACAGATTTAAGGCCCTATACACCAGAAGGCTTTCTTGAATCACGGCCTGTGAACAAATCAAAAGTCTTGACTACTTCACAGGCGCTTCATCTTCTAAAACAACGAGGATATATCATCAAGGATGATGTAGTTCCTGTTTCCTGATTAGGTGTTGTGTCCATATTTAATTTTTAAGCCACCGAAAGATGGTTTATTTGCTATGCCCTTTATTTTTTGGCTGTCCACGACTTGTTTGTTTCAAACTTTCTCCTTTCCCGACGCATTTTCTGCGTCCATAATGGCAGATTGGAAACTTTCCTTTCTAACCTGCCTCCTGATCGTGTTTTATACCGTCACATTCAGTGACGCCGCCACCTCCTCGATGGCTTCTTCCATAAAACTCTGCCGGGTCACCTCATCGATATCCGGCAGTTCCTCGATGGAAGAGACGCCAAAACAGCGCAAAAATTCCTCGGTCGTCCCGAAAACGATCGGCTTTCCGATGGTATCCAGTCTTCCCAGCTCTTTTACCAGCTTGTATTCCACCAGCTTGTTGACGGCAAAGTCACACTTGACCCCACGGATAGCTTCGATCTCCTGCTTGGTCACCGGCTGCTTGTAGGCGATGATGGAGAGTGTCTCCAGCATGACATCGGTGAGGGAGCGCTTCTTTGGCTGACTGACCAGCTTACGGACATAATCGTATGTCTCGATCTTAGTGCAGATCTGCCAGGAATCGTCCAGTTCGATGAAACAGATGCCCCGCTCCTCCTCTCTGCTGTATTCTTCCTTCATCTCCAGAAGAATCTCCTGCAGCGGTTCCCGGTCCATCTCCAGCACTGTCATGAGCTGCTCCAGCGGTACCGAACGTCCCATGGTAAATAAAATCGCCTCAATGATTCCTTTTACTTTCTTCTTATCTTTCAAATCTGTCTGCTTCCTTTCTCGTTATGCATCCACCGCGTCCATATAAATCTCGCCGAAGTTCTTCTCCTGACTCACGGTCACATCTCCCACCTTCATCAGCTCCAGCACCGCAAGAAAGGTGACAATAACCATCTCCTTGGTGGGCTGAATATCGAGAAGGGTGCGGAAATTGATCCTTCGAAGCCCCCGGATCTGTCTGCGGATATCGCGCATCCGGTCTTCCACCTTATATTTTTCCCTTGTGATCTTACCAAAACGGCTGCGCACCGGATCCTCCCGGTCTTTCTTTCTGCGCATGACCATCTGAAAGATCTGGTTCAGTTTTTCCAGTGTGACGTCACCCACGATCTCCGATGGCTCAATGGGGTCCTCGTACTCTTTGATCTCCTTCGGGATCGTCTCCGGCTTATAAAACACCTTCTCCGCGTCCACGCTCAGGTCTTTGAGCTCTTCTGCGGCGTACCGGCACATTTTGTATTCCACCAGACGCTGCACCAGTTCTTCCCTCGGGTCTTCTTCCTCTTCCTTCTCTTCTTTTGGGAGGAGCATCCGGGATTTGATCCTGAGCAGCGTCGCCGCCATCACGAGGAACTCGCTCATGGACTCCATGGAGGCGCTTCGCTCCATCTCCTGTATGTATTCCATATACTGGTTGGTGATCTCCACAATGGGAATATCATATATATTGACTTTGTTTTTTTCTATGAGATGCAAAAGAAGGTCCAACGGACCTTCAAATGCCTCAAGCTTTACATCGATTTTCATTCGCTGTCTGTAATCCTCTTGTTAAATCTCTTCCCTGCAGATACGTGATCCTGTCGGGTTCTTCTTTTGGCTCCGGCAGGAATTCCACCCGGTATACGATGGCCGCCAGCGCCGGAACGACGATGCCGAACTTGCGTTTCCACCATTTGTATCCCTTGATCTGCGCCGGGATATCTTCTTTCGAGCCGTCAAAATAGCCGCCGTACTCTCTTCTCTCGCCGGAGAGCACCTCGTGCAGCACCGCATTTCTGTCATAACCGAATTCAAAATTGTTGTACTGCTCATCGCTCATGTTGATGACCACGATATAATTCTGTCCGGCAGACATCCGCTCGTACACATACACCCGCTCCTCCGGGGCGTCCGCCTCCAGCCAGCGGAAGCAGGCGGAGTTATATTCCCCGTCATGGAAAGCCGGTTCTGTGAGATACAGATGCTGCAGGTCTCTCATAAACTTCTGGAACTCCCGGTGCTTCGGATATTCCAGCAGTGACCAGTCACATTCTCTCTTCTCATCCCATTCCCGGAACTGCCCGATCTCATTGCCCATGAAGTTGAGCTTCTTACCCGGGCGGGTAAACATATAGGTATAAAGCGTCTTGGCCTGCTGAAACTTAAAATCATAATCCCCCCACATTTTCTGCAGAATGGTCGCCTTTCCGTGCACCACCTCGTCATGGGAGAGTGTCAGCATATAGTGCTCCTGATAAAAATACATCATGGAAAACGTAAAGGTGTGATACCGGTACCGTCTGTCATGGGGATGCATCTTGAAATATTCCAGCGTATCATTCATCCAGCCCATGTCCCATTTGTAATCAAAGCCCAGGCCGTCGTACTCGACCGGCGCTGTCACCTTCGGATAGTTGGTGGAATCCTCCGCAATGAGCATGGCAGTCGGATGTCGTCTTTGCAGTCCCTGATTCATCCCCCGGATAAACTCGATGGCGCCCTCATTGACGCCTCTCGCCGCATCGCCGGACCAGAAGATGGCGTTGCTGATGGCATCCATCCTGAGTCCGTCAAAATGAAAACGGGTCAGCCAGAAGTCTGCCGCCGACTGCAGGAAACTGCGCACCTCTCCCCGGAAATAGTTAAAGTTACAGGTGCCCCACTCGCTGCGTCCCGTATCTGCCGCCGGATGCTCATAGAGGGCGGTGCCGTCAAAATAACTCAGCGCGTAATCGTTCACCACGAAATGCACCGGCACAAAGTCCATGATCACACCGATCCCGGCCTGGTGGAAAATGTCCACCATCTCCATCAGGTCTTCCGCCGTCCCGTAGCGGGAAGTCGGGCAGAAAAAGCCGCTCACCTGATAACCCCAGGAACCGTCAAACGGATGCTCGGAAAGAGGGAGAAACTCCACATGTGTGTAACCCATCTTTTTCACGTAGTCTACCAGAAGATGCGCCAGTTCCTGATAACGGTACCAGTCTTCCTCTCCCTCGCCTTTTTTGCGCCAGGAACCCGCATGAACTTCATAGATATTTAGCGGCTGATTATAATTTTTCGTCCGCTTCCGCATCCATTCCCCGTCATGGAAGGTGTAACTGTCGATGTCCCGGATGATCGCCGCCGTGTTGGGCCGAAGCTCTGAACCAAAACCGTACGGATCAAACCGGTCCTCCACGCGCCCGCTCTTCTGATAAATGCGGAACTTGTACATCATGCCCGGCTTCGCCTCTTTGCTGACCGCCTCAAAAATGCCGGACTGACCCTCCTGTTTCATCTCGTCACCGCTGCCATCCCAGTCGTTGAACTCCCCGATAACCTCGATGCGCTCCGCACCCGGCGCGTACACCCGAAAGACGACGCCCTCCTTTGTCGGATGTGCCCCGAAATACTCATACGCCTCAAACGCTCTTCCCGTATAAAATTCATGCAGTATCATATGTTTCATCTCCCTTTGTTTTTTCTTTTTTCTTTGATCCCTTCTTTTCTCATGAGAAAAAACAAAATATCCGATCGTGCATAAAAGCCTGCGTCCTGCGCCTCCATGATAACCGGAAATCTATCTATAGAGATTTTATACATTTTCGGGGAGAATAGCAACAGGGAAATGCATATTTTTAGACAAAAGCCATAAACTGTACTAATTTCTAACTGGAGTATCCTATGATATCACATCCTGTCCGAAAAAAAATCCTGCGATTTCTTGCTCTTTTCTGTACATTGACTCTTTTCCTGTTCCAGGCAATTCCGGCGGCCGCCGCCTGTGACAGCCTTGCCGTCCCTCCGCAAAAGCTTACCGGCTTCCATGTGGACGCTCCTTCCGCCATCGTCATGGAAGCCTCCACCGGCGCTGTCCTCTATGAGCAGGACGCCGACTTACAAAAACCGCCGGCCAGCGTCACAAAGGTCATGATGCTTCTCTTGATCTTTGAGGCGATCGACGCCGGTCAGATCACTCTCACGGACTCTGTCACCACCAGCGAACATGCCGCTTCCATGGGCGGTTCCCAGGTTTTTCTGGAAGCCGGGGAATCTCAGACCGTAGAGACGATGATCAAATGCATCGCCGTCGCGTCGGGCAATGACGCGGCTGTCGCCATGGCAGAACACATTGCCGGCAGCGAGGACGCCTTTGTGGCAAAAATGAATGAGCGGGCTGCCGCTCTGGGCATGAAAAACACCCATTTTGTCAACTGCTGCGGCCTGGACGCTGAGGAACATTATACTTCTGCCAGAGATATCGCCATCATGTCCCGGGAGCTCACCGTCAATCACCCGGAGATCTTCGACTATACCACCATCTGGATGGAAAATATCACCCATGTGACCACCCGCGGCTCCTCCGAGTTCGGTCTCACCAACACAAACAAACTGATCCGCCAGTACGAGGGCGCCACCGGATTAAAGACCGGCAGCACTTCCAAAGCCGGGTTCTGTTTAAGCGCCACCGCCACCCGCAACGACATCTCTCTGATCGCCGTAGTGATGGGCTGTGAAAGCTCCAAAGCGCGCATCGCCGCTTCCTCCGCACTGCTGGATTACGGGTTTTCTGTCTGTCATCTTTATACCGACGAAAATCCCCCTGCCCTGTCTCCAATCCCCCTGCGCGGCGGCACAAAAGACACTCTGTCCTGCCGCTATGCCAATGACTTCTCCTGTGTCGCCACATCAGACATTGATACATCCAAAATAGAAAAGAAACTCACCACCGACGGCAACCTCACCGCTCCGGTAAAAGAAGGACAGAAAATCGGCAGCCTGACATATTATTACAATGGTGCAAAACTTGGCAGCGTTTCTGTCCTATCTACAGAAAATATACCAAAAGCCCATTATATCGATTACTTCCACCGTTTGATTTTGGCTCTTTAAAATGGTAATTTCATTGAAACTATATTGGCCTGAAAACGAGAGGGCATCTCTGCCCTCCCGGAATATAACAACAACATAGTCTGCTTTTTCCATATGCTACTTAATCTGAATAGTAATCGTCTTTTTCTTATTGCTTCCATCCGTAGCCATGGCTGTAATCTTTACTTTTTTCCCTTTTCCTGATTTCTTTGTTTTTACTTTTCCAGAAGCAGATACCGTAGCATATTCTGTGTTACTGCTAATCCATTTTAGCTTCTTATTTGCCCCCTTTGTTGCTTTTACCTTTGCCTTTAACTTTATTTTTTTACCAGCTTTTACACTTTGTTTACCAATAATCGATATTTTCTTTACAATACCTTTCATACCTTTAATTGTAAAAGTTGCTCTTTGTCCATTTTTTGCTGTTACTGTTATAGTAATATTTTTTCCTTTTGCTTTTATACCAACAGTATACCTTATGTAAAACAATGGCTAAAATTCAACATTTACCACCGCTGCTCAAGGTTCACCGTACAGTTTTCGGTTGTTGCTTTTTTTCTTTATTTTGATAAATTTACCGCCGGTATCCAGAGTGGAACGGTTCCATTTTGCGGTGTAGGTCTGCGTGACTTTCAGTTTCACATAACCCCGGGACAGTTTCAGTTTGCCGGTACCGCTGTTTCCCCAGGTGTCTTTCCAGTGGAAAGACGCCTTATTCTTTTTGATCGATGTCCTAATGATGTTGGTATTATAGATTGGGGAACCGTTCACGCCGGCTTTGCTGATCTGGAACCGAATCTTTCCGTTTTTAATTCGGTTGATGACCAGACCGTACGCCGGCTGTAGCCAGATTGGAAAACTGGCCTGTGCTTTGTACCTTTTCTGATATTCCCCTGTTCTGCCGGAGGCCGCCTGCACATTTCCCGCCGGTATCAGAGTAAAAAGAAGAAGAAACGCCAAAAAAATCGCGGTTCCCCGAAGACTGTTTTTCTTGCATTTTGTAAACACCATAAAAAAATCCCTCCCTGCTTTTTGTTTGATTATAACAAATTCCGGGAGGGAGAACAAGATTTATCCTTTTTTTAATGAAATCAGAAGTAACAGTTCAGCTACGTTAGCAACAATTCTCCAAGATGCCATAACTGAACTGTTACGATCAAAAGATTAGAGAATGACAAAAATGCAATTGCAGCGATTCAGATTTCCAGTTCATAGACTCCTTCCGCTGTGATCGCCTCTCTTTCCATCATCGCGAGCACCGGCTCTTTTTCTTCCGGGTACATCGCCCAGGCAAGGCCGCAGCCTGCGGTGATGGCTGTGGGAACGGGGATGAGACGTCCCGGAAGGTGTTGTTTCTTACAGCACTGCTCCATGTGGATCGCCGCAGTGGTCGTGGCAAAGGTGATGACTGTTTTTCTCTCTTTTTTTCTCATGTGACCAACTCTTTCTGTCTGCTGTTGACGAGACGCAGGTGCAGGATTGCTTCCAGTACGCCTCCTGCCACACAGCGGGCTTTGTCGGAAATATGATGGCAATTCTCTTTTTCCGCGATGCGCGGGTCGATATCCGCCATTTTCAGACCTTTTTGTGCCGGGTATCCTTCCCGGAGCATCCCCCGGATTATGCCGGAGATCGTCGCCTGCACCGGGGTATCGCCGACCCGGGCGATCACGTCGCCTTTTGTGACTTCCTCGCCAATCTGCTTTTCGATGTGAAGTGTTCCGGAAACCGGCGCATGGATGACGCGCTCTTTTCCGTAGCCGCCGATCATCCCGGGAACGCCGGTGTTTGGCGCCGCCGTTCCCGTATAGATCACTCTTCCGAGATTGTGTCCGCGTTTGGTTTCTATCACGGCGTGTACATCTTTTCCGGCAGTAAATCCCGGACCCACGCCGACGACCACCGGCGCATCCGTGATGCTTGTGCCGAGATTTCGCTTTGCCAGAATGGCGTCGACGACAACTGCGGGGGATGCCGTCTTTATCGTGGACGCCTCCGCGTCCACCGTGACCGGCACCTCATTTCGACAGTAACAGGCGTACGCTTCCTCCAGAGAAAATATTTTCCTGGCGCGGACGCCTTCCACCTCCACAGCCGCATCAAAGACTGCCTCACAGAAACTGATAGTCCGCCGGATACAGCTTGGATTTGCGATTTCCAGCACCAGAAGCGGAAATCCACACTGAAACAGTTTATAGATGATCCCGGTGGCGATATCCCCACCGCCCCGGATCACACACAGATTTTCTTTCCATTGTTCTATCGTCAGATCCATCTTCTCTTCCTCTTTCCTTCACATGGATTCCCGGTACATTTCCCCGCAGATCATTCTGCCTGAAATGCATCGTTCCCATTCATTTCTTTTTTTATGCCTGTGCTTACCTTTCTCTGTTTGCGACCGGTCTTTACGGGCAGATGATCGTGTCCGCTTCGGACATTTTCTCCGCGATCGCATACATATTGGTGACAGTACCCACCGCCAGTTTGTCTGTAAGTCCATAGTAATTCAGGCAGGTACCGCAGGTCATGATCTCTACGCCCTGCGCTTCCAGAGTTTTTAAATCTTCCAGAGAATCCGAGTCCTCGCAGGACAACGGCGCCCCGCCATTATAGAGAAGAATCGTCTCCGGCAGCTCCTCAAGTTCCGTCAGCGCATAGATAAATCCTTTCATGAGGACGGCTCCAAGCTCATCATTTCCCTCGCCCATCTTTCCGGAACGGATGACTACGATTTTTTTCTTCTTACGTCCATCCGGAATGCAGGCATCGGCATCCGGCGTTTCTGACGGCGCAGGAAACGTCACGGCTGCCAGGGCATCGGTCTGGCAGCCATCTTCTTGAGCCCCCTTCGTCACAGTGATCACCACTCTGTATTCCTCTCCTGAGAGCTTTTCTGATCGGCATGCATACTGTTTCTGCTTCGCCATCTTTGTGAGATTCTGCACGGCGATTTCGTTGTCGACCATGACCTCCACCACGCCCTCTCCATTCATCTGCTTTATGGCATTTTGGGTCTTAATGACCGGGATCGGACAAGTATCTCCTATTGCGTTTACTTTTATCATCTTATTTCCTTCTTTCTATGTGATCGTGGCATTTTATTTCAGAATATAAATCTCTTTTTCCTGTTTTCTTATCACTTCTCCCACCATGCCGCACGGAAGAGATAATGTCTTAAGCTCTGCGAGAAGTGCTTCGGCATCTTCCGGCGCAACGCTGATCAGCAGCCCTCCGGAGGTCTGCGGGTCCAGAAGAATTTCTTCCATGGCAAAATCGATCCCGCCAAAATCAACGCGGGATTCCACATAATTTCTGTTGCGCTGTCCGGCAGCGGTCAGCAGGAATTCATCGGCGCAGCGCCGGGCATCCGCGATGTACGGCACCTGTGAGGAAATGATCCGGCAGGAATATTCTCCGTGCATCATCTCATGGAGATGCCCGAGAAATCCGAAGCCCGTCACATCGGTGCAGCCGTGCACCTCGTACTTTGCCGCGATCTGTGCCGCGTATTTATTTAATGTCGTCATGGAAGCGATCGCCTCGTCCATGGCCTCTCTCGTCGTCTCCCCCACCCGGTTGGCCGTGGCGATAATCCCGACGCCCAGCGGTTTTGTCAAAATCAGTTTATCTCCCTCACGGCATCCGTCGTTGGGCAGAATGTGATCGGGATGCACCACTCCGGTCACGGAAAGACCATATTTCACACTGTCATCCGCGATGGAATGGCCGCCTGCCAGCGTTCCACCCGCCTCATTGACCTTTTCCTGTCCGCCCTGCATGATCTCTCCCAGAATATTTAAATCCATTTTTTCCGGGAAACAGACGATGTTTAAGGCGGTCACAACCCGTCCGCCCATGGCATAGATATCGCTCAGGGCGTTGGCCGCCGCAATCTTTCCGAAGGTGTAAGGGTCTTCCACCATCGGCGGAAAAAAGTCCAGCGTCTGCACAATGGCGGTATCCTCGCTGATCTTATACACAGCGGCATCATCATGGCTGTCAAAGCCGATGAGCAGATTCTCATCCTGTTTTCCCTTCGGAAGCCGTGACAGCACCCGCTCCAAAATCCCCGGTCCCAGCTTGGCGGTGCATCCGCCGCCCCGACAGAACTCTATTTTTTCACCCATATTGTTTCCTCTTTTCTACTATAATAATCTCTCGGAATCTTTAAGCCAGTAAATATAGGGCTTTCAGATTCCTTTTTT